>Ga0187833_10003190_pt1 | contig 16812 bp, 15 predicted proteins | sample ETNtaG_37_FD_167968 | JGI IMG/M metagenome (GOLD analysis project Ga0187833, IMG submission 167968) | Marine microbial and viral communities from oxygen minimum zone, Eastern Pacific Ocean - ETNP2014_SV_400_PacBio MetaG (Illumina Assembly) | ecosystem: Environmental > Aquatic > Marine > Hypoxic...
GCGCCGTAGGCTAAAACTTCCGTCTCATCCTCAAGTGGCTAAAGGCCTTGTTGGCCGAAATCGTCGCCGCAATATCGCACGCAATAATAACACTATCTGCACTCAGAGCCGCTTCTTAACAGACGACGAATTTGATGCTGATAATTTGATCTAATCTTATAAGTTAGAGCAACCTGCGTTCAAATGAACGCAGGTTGCTCTAAGAATCTTTTGCTTCCGAAAGATAAAACTGCAACAGCATGGTGCGTTGTAGCGGGTTGAAGTTGTCGTCCGACAGCATATAGACCGTCCAGCCGCCCTTTGGGTCTGGGTGCACCGCCAAGCCTTCAAAATTATCCACCGACATGGGCGGTGTCATGCGCGCCAGTTCAACGTCTATCAGACGGGCGCCGGCTGTTATATTCTGCGCCAGGATATGGGACAGCCGCATGCCGGGGCCGCCGGCGACTGTATAGCGCCGTTGCAACAACAAGACATCACCATTAGGCAAGGCCGCCAGATCCGTGGGGCGGAATATACCCTGCGCGGGCCAGAAAACCTGGCCCAGGTTTTTGCCGTCTGGCGCCAGCAGCCAGCCGATGTAGTCGCCATCTCCCTCTTTCCTGCCACCCCCGCCCCCTTCGATTTTGCGGCGGAATTTCTCGCTCAGTACCAGGACGCGACCATCGGGCAGGGGGGTCATGGCCTCGAGACCGCCATTGCGCGGTGCTTTCTTGATGCCAGGCGGAACCGCGAACAGCGACGGCTTGGCCACTAGGTTTTCATAACGCAACACACGATGGCGAATTTCAAAACTGATCAGATAGCTGCCGTCGGGCAGGCGCTCCACCGCCTCGGCGTCCTGATCCAGCTTGTCCGCACGGCGCGATATATATGCGCCCTTGACGCCGCGCAGACGATGCAGGCGCGGTTCGGCCAGCTCTTTCAACGTACCTGTCTTATCCAGCACCAAGCGGGCCTGAAATAGATCACCCTGATCGGATACAGCCGTTATTCGCGTGCCATCCTCCGATAGGCTCAGGCCTGAGAGGCCGCCGAAATTTTTGGTGTCGCTGCTTAAGGCAATGCCGGCCCGAAACTCCAACACGCCGGTGCGGATCTGTTTGTGCTGCTCGGGATTAAGGTGGATATCCTCCATCCTGATAACCAGCGGGCCCGCCTTGGTCTGGGCCAGGCTTGGAAGAACGCAGCCCGACAACCCCGCCAATGATCCTACCGACAGCATGCCAAGCAAGGCGGTGGTAATGGCGGCGCGCCTTAGCGTTTTCATCGCTGCATCAACCCGCCATGCCGGGTTAGGCCACCCTGCGGCTGGTGGCTGCGCCCGCGCCGCCCGAGCTTTTATCCGCCTCTTCATCGAATAGTTCCGCCAGCTTGTCCATCATGACGCCGCCCAATTGCTCGGCATCCACGATGGTGACCGCGCGTTGGTAATATCGGGTGACGTCATGGCCGATGCCGATGGCGACCAGTTCCACGGGGGATTGATTCTCGATCCAGGCGATGGCGCTGCGCAAATGCTTTTCCAGGTAGTTGCCGGCATTCACGGACAGGGTTGAATCGTCCACCGGCGCGCCGTCCGAGATCACCATCAGGATGCGGCGCTGCTCGGGCCGATAAACCAGGCGGTTATGGGCCCAGATAAGCGCCTCGCCGTCGATGTTCTCCTTCAACAGACCTTCGCGCATCATCAGGCCCAGTCCGCGCCGGGCCCGCCGCCAGGGCGCGTCCGCCGCCTTATAGACAATGTGGCGCAGATCATTCAGACGCCCAGGCGAGGCCGGCTTGCCCTCGCGCAACCATTTTTCCCGGCTTTGCCCGCCTTTCCAGGCCCTGGTGGTAAAGCCCAGGATCTCTGCCTTGACGTTGCACCGTTCCAGTGTCCGGGCCAGGATATCGGCGCACATGGCGGCCACGGTAATGGGCCGGCCGCGCATAGAGCCGGAATTATCGATCAACAAGGTGACGACAGTATCGCGGAAATCCATATCCCGTTCCATCTTGAAAGACAGAGGCAGCAGCGGGTTGGTGACCACGCGAGCCAGCTTGCCCGCGTCCAGCATGCCTTCTTCCAGATCGAACTCCCAACTGCGGTTCTGCTTTGCTAACAGGCGCCGTTGCAGGCGGTTGGCCAGGCGCGCGACGACCCCCTGCATATTCGAGAGCTGTTGGTCCAGATAGGCCCGCAAACGGCCCAATTCCTCGGCATCGCACAGTTCGGTAGCGTCGATGATTTCGTCGAATTCCTCGGTGAAAAAACGATATGGCGGTTCGTTGGGATTGTCCGGCATCATGTCGCCGGGGCGCCATTGCCGCCGGCCACGGCCTGGTTCCTCGCTACCCGACATGGCGTCGGCGTCCTCGGCCTCCATCTCGGAGTCGGCTTCCGCGTCGCCATCGGCCGAACCGTCCTGGCTGTCGGAGCCGTCCGGATCGCCACCGTCGTCCGCAGCACCTTCGCCACCTTCGCCCTCACCCTCGCCGTCGGCCATTTCTTCTTCGTCGTTCTCGGCCTGGTCATCCATGTCGTCGGATTCGGTGCCGTCTTCCTCGCCCAGATCCAGATCAGCGATCAGTTTCCGGGTCAATTTGGCGAAGGCATTCTGATCGGTGATTTCACCGGTCAACTCAGACAATTCCTTGCCGGCCTTTCTCTCGACCCAGGGGCGGATATGTTCGACCATGGGCTTGGCGGCGGGCGGCGGTGCCTTGCCGGTCAATTGTTCCCGCACCAGCAGGCCGACCACTTCGGGCAGCAACGCTTCGCCCGGATCATTGACCGAGGCATAGCCCCGCGCCCGGCAGCGTTCGTCCAGCATGGCGTCCAGATTGTCCGAGACACCCATCATGCGCTTGGCGCCCAGGCTTTCCACGCGGGCCTGTTCCGCCGCCTCGAAGACCGCACGGGCGGTGGCGCCTTTCGGCTGGTTCAGGGCATGCAGGCGGTTGTCGTGATGACGATGCCACAGGGCAAGCGCGTCGCCGGAACCACGGACATGAGCGACTTCCTCCCCAGCCAGCTCTCGGCTGGGCGTGGGCAAGCGGTTGCGTCCGGCGCCCGTGGCCGCGCCCTCGGCGCCAAAATTAACCGTCAGCTCGCTATCGCGCGCGATGGCGCGGACAGCCGCCGTGACTGCGCGCTTGAACGGTTCGACTGGGTTTTCCGGCTTCATCGCCGCCATTATATTAGGCCAGTTGGATGTTGGCGGCAGATTCCGGCAGTTCGTGACCGAAACAGCGTTGATAATATTCCGCCACTACCGGACGCTCCATCTCGTCGCAACGATTCAGGAAGCTGACTCGGAAGGCGAACGCCAGATCATCAAAAATTCGGGCATTATCGGCCCAGGTAATCACCGTACGCGGCGACATCACGGTGGAGATATCGCCGTTCATGAAGCCAGAACGGGTCAGATCCGCGACCGAGACCATGGAGTTGATATACTTCTGGCCTTGCTCGTCGGCCCAATCAGGGACCTTGGCGGTGATAATACCGACTTCATCGTCATGGGGCAGATAGTTCAGCGTGGTGACAATGCTCCAGCGATCCATCTGGCCCTGGTTGATCTGTTGCGTGCCGTGATACAGCCCCGTGGTATCGCCCAGGCCCACCGTATTAGTGGTAGCGAAGAGACGGAAGCTGGGATGCGGACGGATCACCTTATTTTGGTCCAGCAAGGTCATTTTGCCGTCGACTTCCAGAATACGCTGGATCACGAACATCACGTCCGGGCGGCCGGCGTCGTATTCGTCAAACACCAAGGCGCAGGGATGCTGTAGGGCCCAAGGCAGTATGCCTTCGCGGAATTCGGTGACCTGTTTGCCGTCGCGCAGAATAATCGCGTCCTTGCCCAGCAGATCAATACGGCTGATGTGGCTGTCCAAGTTGACCCGCACGCAGGGCCAGTTCAGACGAGAGGCAACCTGTTCGATGTGGGTCGATTTGCCGGTGCCATGATAGCCTTGGATGATAACCCGGCGATTGTGACCAAAGCCGGCCAGAATGGCCATGGTGGTCTCGTGATCGAACTGGTAGGCATCGTCCAGTTCTGGCACCAGATCCGAACTTTGGGTAAAGGCCGGCACTTCCATATCGCTGTCGAGGCCAAATGTTTCGCGTACACTGACCTTGGTGTCAGGTTGGTCAATCGGGTGGGCCGTTGTGTCATCGGCGGTAGCAGTCAGCGTCATGGTACAGAATCCTGTCGTGTTGCTCGCGTTGTTGCTTGGCGTTGTCGCGTTAGATGAATTGCCCTGGGCTTATCCTTGCGGCAGGCCCGCGGACTTTAGGTTGCTATACGCCTCGTTAATGGATTTGAAGCGTTCCTCGGCTTGCTTGTCGCCGCCATTCGCATCCGGATGAAAACGTTTTACCAGTTGCTTATAACGCATTTTGACGTCTTGCAAGGTTGCCGTTTCATCTAAGTCCAATTGGGCAAGGTGGCTGCGCTGTTCGCGGGTCGGTTTCAGCATGGGTTTCGCCGTCCCCGCGCGGCTGTTGGGACCGCCTTCCGGGCCATCAAATAGGCCATGCGGATCACGCACCCGGTCTTCCATCCAGGCCTTATAGCCGCGTTCTCCCAGCTTCCATGTGGGCCGATGCCCCGTCACCGCTTCGTTGCGGAAGCTTTCGATTTCGTCCTGGTCCATGCCGGTAAAATAATTCCAGCTACGGTTATAGGCGGCCACATGCTCCAGGCAGAACCAGAAATATTCATCCAGATTGGTTTTGGATTTTGGCGCGCGGTGTTCACCCGCCAACTCACAGCTGGTAAAGTCGCATATGCGCTCGGGCCTCCCAGACGGTTCGTCCACCCGGGTCTTTGAGACCGGTATGTCATTCTTGGTTCTTGCCACGATGGGAGTATGCTGGCTTCACGGGTGGCTTTCAATAGCTCTCGATACAGCTACTCACGATGAAGATGGTTTCAGAAAGGGACGCAATACCATGGCCATGGCAACCACGATTGCAAACAAATTGCGGGCAGCCCTCGCGCCGACACGGTTGGAGGTCGAGGATCAATCGCACCTTCATGCTGGCCACGCGGGCGCCCGGGAAGGGGGCGAAAGCCATTTCTCGGTCATGATCGAGGCCAATACCTTTCAGGGCATGAGCCGCTTGGCCCGTCAGCGTCTGGTTAACGAGGTCCTGTGGGAGGAATTGGCCGGCGGCATCCATGCCCTATCCATACGGGCCCAGACGCCGGAGGAAGCACGTAAAGCATTATAAATTCCTTCGGTCGCCAAAAAACACGGCCAGAATACAATCTTATCCACCTAATAAGGTTGTTTTTTAAATATGAATAGACAATTTATGGATTTATTTGAATTCGCATTACAGTGTTATATAGCCTCTGTGGTATATAAATTAGAGGAAGAAACCATGTCCCGAGAGGCCCGCAATGGATATGGCGAAGGGACCGGCGGTACTCGCCGCAATATCCGAATTGGCGACCGCCGCACTTCAATTAAGCTGGAACCAGAAATGTGGGATGCCTTGGCGGAAATCTGTGACCGGACAGAGAAAGATTTGAATCAAATCTGTACCGAGGTCCACGGCGCCAGCAATGCCAACACCGCCAGCAATTCGAATGAGCCTGATGAGCCGCCGGGCAGCGCGAATTTCACTTCCGAATTGCGGGTATTTATTCTCGATTTCTATCGCGCGAGAGCCCGAAACTAAATTAGGTTTTTGTCTTTGGCGGCCTGATCCGCACCGCGGTCACTTGGTTGCGCAAACGGCGCACCACCTCAAAGTTGAAACTATCAAGGCTGAAGCGTTCGCCCACATCGGGGATGTGGCGGGCCAGATGAATAACCAGGCCGGCGATGGTCGCGGCATCGTCTTCGGGTAGATCCCATTCAAAATCTCGGTTCAGGTCCCGTACGGTGACCACGCCGTCCACCATGAAACTGCCGCCGGCTTCGCGCCGAACCGCGCTTGCACGGGTGACGTCGTGTTCATCGCTAATATCGCCGACGATTTCCTCCAGAATATCTTCCAGGGTGACCAGTCCCATCAGGGCGCCGTATTCATCGACCACAAGGGCGAAATGCTCCCGGCGTGCCCGGAAAGCGTTTAACTGCTCAATTAAGGTGGTGGTTTCCGGCACGAACCAAGGCTCGCGCCACAGGTCCGGCAAGGCCGGGGAAGCGGCTGCAATACTAGAAAGATTAGCGCCAATCACTGTATCCTCCTGTGTGGCGCTAATGGCGCGCAGCAGGTCCTTGGCATGCAGTACGCCGACGATATTGTCCACATCGCCCTGCCACAGAGGCACTCGGCTGTACGGCGTTGCCAGCAGCGCCTCGGCGATTTCAGGGGCCGGCTGATCCGCGTCGAGCATGACCATGTTCTTGCGGTGGATCATGATCTCCGAGACCTCCACATCGGACAGATCCAAAATGGCATCCAGCATGTCGCGGTCACTTTTCACCATGGCGCCGTCGCGGGCATGCAGCGCCAGGGCGCCGCGCAATTCCTCGGAAGCATCCGCCGTAGGTTCGCGATGACGCATGCGCAGACCGAACAGGCGCAAAACCCTCCTGACGATGGTCTGTACCAGATCCACCGCCGGGCCCAGGGCGAAAACGATGGGTCCGATAATGGGCCCCGCCGCAAGGGCGGTGCGGTCCGGTCGGTTGAGGGCAAAGGTTTTCGGTAGCACTTCAGCGAATATGACGACCATGGCGGTCATGATCGCCGTGGCATAAGCCACCCCTGCTTTGCCGAACAAGGCAATCATGATTGATGTCGCCACGGCGGAGGCAAGAATGTTGACCAGATTGTTGCCCAAAAGCACGGCACCGATCAGGCGCTCCGGTTTGGCGATCAGGCGGTTGACTCGGTCGGCATGGCGCACGCCACGTCGCTCCAATTGGAGCATGCGCGCGCGCGAGACGGCTGTCAGAGCCGTTTCCGTGCCGGAAAAGAAGGCCGATAGAACCAACAGCACCAGCACACCCAAAATCGAAAACAGTAATTCGCCATCCATGGCGTCGTCGCCCTTTACCTATATCCTATTTGCCGGCTTTACCGGATTGCAAGGCGTCTTGCAGCATCTCCCGCACCTTGTCCTCGCCCACATCTTTGGCAACGAAAGAGCGGCCGATGCCGTTGGCGAGGATAAAGGTCAGTTGGTTGTCGGAAACCTTCTTGTCCTGCCGCATATGCGCCAACATGGTTTCCGCCGTCAGTCCCGCCAGACCAAGCTGTCCGGACTCGATGGGCAGGTCCATGGCCGCCAGATGACGCCGCACCCGTTCGCCATCCTGGCTGGGGCAGAGGCCCAGGCGCGTCGAAAGGGTAAAGGCCATGCCCAACCCCACCGCCACTGCCTCGCCATGCAGCACACGGCCGTCGTAACTGGCTTCTGCCTCCAGCGCGTGGGCAAAAGTGTGGCCCAGGTTCAGCAAGGCTCTATCGCCCTTTTCTCGCTCGTCCCGGGCGACGATCGCGGCTTTCGAGCGGCAGGACACGGCTACCGCATGGCGCAATGCGTCCGTCGAGCCGGCTAACAAATCGGCGCCGTTTTCTTCCAGCCATTCAAAGAAGGCGAAATCGTCGATCAGGCCGTACTTGACGACCTCGCCATAGCCAGCGCGCAATTCCCGTGCCGGCAGGCTGGCTAGGGCCGTGACATCGGCCAGAACTAGGCGGGGCTGATAGAAGGCACCAATGAGGTTCTTGCCCTGGGCCGCGTTGATCGCGGTCTTGCCGCCGACCGAGCTATCGACCTGGGACAGCAGCGTGGTCGGCAATTGTATGAAATCGATGCCGCGGCGCAGTATCGCGGCAGCGAAACCGGCCAGATCCCCGATCACGCCGCCACCGAGCGCCAGTATGGTATCGCGGCGTTCGACCCGCAGCTCCAACAGACGGTCCAGCAGTAATTGCAATTGGGCGAAATTCTTGCTGCCTTCGCCCGGCGGTACGATGATGGCGTCGTTGTCGATGCCCGCCGCGTTCAACGAAGCCTGCAACGCTACCAGATGTATTCCCGCCACGGTCTCGTCACTGACGATTACCACCCGTGGCCGCGCCAAGATGGGGCTCAGGTAATGCCCAGCGCTGGCTAACAGATCCTCGCCAATGATGATGTCATAGGACCGCTCGGCCAGATCGACTCGCACTGTTGTGGTGTTGTCCGCTTGTTCTTCGCCAGCCTCCATTATTTCTCGTCCTTCAAGCCAGCCGCCAAGTGACGCTGCAATGCCTCCACGATGTCTTCCACCACGTTTTCATGTGGACCCTGGTTGGAAGATACTGTCAGATCCGCCAGCCCATAGACCGGGTCACGCTCAGCCATCAGCTGGAGCAATATCTGTTCCGGGTCGCCTTGTTTCAGCAGCGGCCTGTGGTTGCGGCGCAGGACCCGTTCCAGCAATACCGCCAGTTCTGCCCGCAGCCAGATGGAAATACCTTTTTCGCTAATGGCGGTGCGGGTCTCTGAGTCCATGAAGGCGCCGCCTCCGGTCGCCAGTACTTGCGGCGGGCCATCCAGCAGGCGAGCAATGACCCGGCGCTCGCCAGCACGGAAGGCCGCCTCGCCATGGCGCGCGAAAATCTCCTCGATGGCGCAGTCGGCGGCCTTCTCGATCTCCTGATCGGCGTCCGAGAAGGGCAGGTCCAGACGCTTGGCCAAACGCCGTCCCACGGACGATTTGCCCGCCCCCATCAGGCCGATCAGGACGATGCCCCGATTCAATGCCAGATTGTTCAACGCGGGAAGAATTGTTTCGCTCATCATACTTTCAAAAGCCGGCGACGCCATGCCAAGGGTAATTCCATGGCAAGTCCCCCGCAAGTCCCGTGGCAAATTCACAGCAAAACAACACCTCTGTTGCATTTTTGCCAGGCACCTTTCGCGGGCGCCGTTGCAACACGGTACGGCAGTATATAGATTGGCGCCTGGATCGACTTAGTTTTGCCACATTCGCAGTTTAGCAAATAACCTATCCGCTGTCGCTATTCGCCGTGCCGACCAAAGAAAATCTCACAGTAATCGAACGAATTTTCAGTTTCTGATGAAAAACATATCCCTGATCCTTATTGCCTTCATTGTGTTGCTATTGGCCGGCGGCATGGCCCTTTTGGCGATGTGGGAGATCCCGGCGCCCAGTGCGCCCGTGCAAAAGGTTTTGCCCGATGAACGTTTCCCTCGCTAGGGCATGGCTCCCGTGGGGCCTATTGATCCCTCTTTTTTTGGCTTTGGCTGGCTCTGCCTGGGCCCAGACGCCGGTGCAGACCACGCCTGGGGATGAAACTCAGGAATTGCCTAGCGTCACCGTCGGTCCCCCGCCGGCCAGCAAAAGGCCGTCCGTTGTCAAGGCGCCCGCCGATGCGGCGGGTGCCGCGTCGAAAGCGGCGCAGCCGCCCAAGACCCTGCGACTGCGTCTTGATCCCAAGACCGGCAAGGCCTTGAATGACGCGCAGTTGCGGGAACGGGCGCGGCGGCCGGTGCAGGCGCCTCGATCATTGCGGCCCCAGGGGTCTCCGCGGTGGCAACAGCCTGAAGCAGCCGCAGCGGCGGCTACCGTATCTGGTTCTACGTCTGATTCGGAAAAAAAGCCTGAAACCAATGTCGACGATACCAGTGGTATCCAGGTCACGGCCCTGGGCCAGGCAAAAGTATCCGCCATCGGCTTGTTGAATAAGGTCGAGGGCGGTTTCGGCAGCGCCATGTGGGCCGGCACGCCGAAAGCGCTGGTGATGCAACTGTTGCCACGCCTGCCCATGTACACGACTTCGCCTACGATGCAGTCATTGCGCCGGCGCCTGTTGATCTCGACGGCACTGCCGCCCATGGATGATGGGGGTGACCAAGCCGGCGGCGATGGCCGTGCGCTGGTAGCCTTGCGGATCGCACGTTTGGCCGCCACCGGCGATTCGGATGCGGTGGCGCAATTGTTGAAATTCGCGCCTCTGTCGATGGAAAACCAGATCTTCGCCCGGGTCCGGGTCGAGGCGGAATTGCTTGCCGGCAACGTGCGTGAAGCCTGCCGGATCACGCGTAACCGCCTGGGTGCGGATACCTCCCAGGATGCTGGTGGGGCTGGCCACGGCGCCGCTGTCGCCTGGCAGAAAATCATGGCGTTTTGCCTGGCACTGGATGGGCAGACCGCGCAGGCGGAATTGTACGAACAGCTGCTCTATGAAAACGGTGTCGAGGATGAGGCCTTTTTCACCCTGCTTACGGGATTAATTAGTGGCGAGGCGGAACCATTGGAGCACATCGCGCGTGCCGAGCCGCTGCATCTGGCGATGCTGCGGGCGGCGCGCCGCGCCATTCCCGCCGATGCGGTGAAACAGGCCTCTCCCGTGGTTCTGCGCGCTATTGCCTCCTCTCCCAACGCCACCCTGCCCATGCGCCTTGAGGCCGCCGAGCGGGCCGAAGCCATGGCGACGTTGGAGACGGATGTTCTGGCCCGGGTCTATGCCTCGGTGCCATTTTCCGCTGAGCAGAACGCCGATGCCCTGGCCCTGGCGAAGCAAGAGCCAGGGCCTTCCGCCTCGGCCATCCTGTATCAGGTAGCCCAGATTGATGCCCAGGTTGAAAGCCGTGCCCAGGCCCTGGCCGCTGCCTGGCGCAATGGCCAGCGCAGCGGCAGGTATATGACTTCCGTGCGGATAAATCTGGCGATGACCCGCGCGATCAAGGCAGACGCCAGGCTGGCCTGGTTTGCCGCCGCCGCCGGACGGGCCCTATTGGCGGCGGGCGACCCATTGGCCGCCCGAGACTGGCTGATGGCGGTACTGGAACCGGCCCGTGCCGGCCAGGCCGATGCCGCCGCTGCGATGTTGAGCCTGACGCCCTTGATGTATATCGCCGATGCCGACCGGGACGACCCGGCTCTGGCGCCTGTAATGGCAAAAGTTTTGTCCGGTTGGTGGCAGGGAGAGGTTGCAAATGGCGGCGTGGACAGGTACCAACGCGCCTTTAGGCTGTATGGCTTGCTGACTGCCTTGGGACGGGATTTATCGGCTAGCTTGTGGCTGCCGATGTTCGAGGCGCCGTCCAGGGATATTCCTCAGGCCTCGCCGGCGTTGCTGATGGGGTTGGAGCGTGCGGCGGCCGCCGGCCGAAGGGGCGAGGCGGTATTGCTTTCGCTACTGCTTTTGGGCGATAGAGGTCCTGGGTTAAGTGATACCATGACTCTGGGGCGGGTTGTCTCGGCCTTGCGCCAGGTCGGTTTGGTGGAGGATGCCAGGGCTATGGCGTTGGAAGGGCTGTTGGGCGCTGGATTTTGAGTTCTACCAGGGGGCAACATTTCGGTTTGCTGTTGGTATGATGTTGGTTTTAACTTGATGTGAGTGTTGCCTTGTCTCAATCATTACAATACGTCGATAATTTTCTGGAAATGCTTGCCGTGGAACGGGGCGCGGCGCAGAACACCTTGGATTCCTACGGTCGGGATCTGCGCCATTTCACGGATTTTGTGGGCTCCGCCATAGCGGACGCTGCCAGCGATGATATCCGCAGCTATCTGGCCTATTTGGAGCGTGAGGGTATGGCGCCCTCTACCTCCGCCCGGCGTCTTTCCGCGCTGCGGCAGTTCTACCATTTCCTGCATGCTGAAGGCATGCGTGACGATGACCCGTCCACTGCCATCGACAGCCCGCGCCGGGTCCGGCCCCTGCCGAAAGTCCTAACGGAGGCCGAGGTCGAGCAGCTGTTACAAGCGGCGAAGACCTATAAGGGGCCCGAGGGCATTCGCCTGGTCGCCTTGATGGAATTACTATACGCAACTGGGCTGCGGGTTTCAGAATTGCTGATGCTGCCCTATCCGCCGCTGCAGTCGGACCGGGCATTTGTAGTGGTCAAGGGCAAGGGCGGCCGTGAACGCATGGTGCCGTTGAGCGAGCCGGCGATGAAAGCCTTGCAGGCATACGACAGCGTGCGCGCCCGTTTCGTGCGCCGGCCGACGGATGCGGGTTGGCTGTTCCCCTCGCGCTCCAAGGGCGGGCATCTGACCCGGCAAAGATTTTCCCAACTGGTCAAGGAATTGGCCAAGGCGGCGGAGATTGATCCCTCCAAAGTTTCGCCCCATTCCCTGCGCCACGCCTTTGCCTCGCACCTTTTGGCCAACGGCGCCGATTTGCGGGCGGTACAACAGATGTTGGGCCATGCAGATATTTCAACCACGCAGATCTACACCCATATTCTGCAAGAGAGGTTGCAGGAACTGATTAAGACCAGTCATCCCCTTGCGGAGTAAATGGGTCGACTAGATGGGCCGGCCGAATAAATTGACTGAGCGTGCCGAATGAAATGGTGGAATAAGAGAGATGATTAGTTTCCTCGATTTCGAAAAACCCATCGCCGAGTTGGAGGCGCGAATCCACGATCTGCGCCAATTGGATGGCGAGCAAGAAGGCGGCGCCGATATCGAGGACGAGGTTGGGCGTCTGCAGGCAAAGGCCGACGAATTGCTGCGCGAAACCTATGGCAAGTTGACGCCATGGCAGAAAGTACTGGTCGCTCGCCACCCCGACCGGCCGCAATTCAAGGACTTTGTCGCCGGTCTGATTGATGGCTTTGTGCCCCTGGCGGGTGACAGGGCCTATGCCGACGACAAGGCCATCGCGGGCGGCATCGGCCGTTTTCAGGGCCGCTCGGTGATGGTGATCGGGCATGAAAAAGGCAGCGATATGCAAAGCCGGGTGCGCCACAATTTCGGCATGGCCCGGCCCGAGGGCTACCGCAAGGCGGTTCGCCTGATGCGCCTGGCGGACCGCTTTGGCCTGCCCATCATCACCCTGGTTGATACGCAAGGCGCCTATCCCGGAGTTGGCGCCGAGGAACGCGGCCAGGCCGAAGCCATCGCGCGCTCGACGGAAACCTGTCTCGATATCCGGGTGCCATTGATCTGTTGCGTAGTGGGCGAGGGCGGCTCGGGTGGGGCCGTGGCCCTGGCCTCGGGAAATGCGGTGCTGATGCTGGAACATGCAGTCTATTCCGTGATCTCGCCCGAGGGCTGCGCCTCGATCCTGTGGCATTCTTCCGAGCGGGCCCAGGACGCCGCTGACGCCATGAAGGTGACGGCCCAGGACCTGATCAAATTACAGGTCGTCGACACCGTGGTGGAGGAGGCCATTGGCGGGGCCCATCGCAATCCGGCCTCGACCATCGCCGCGCTGGGCGATGCTATTGCCGCCGCGCTGGCGGAATTCGACGGCAAGGATGGCGGTTATACCCGCCAGCACAGGCGTGATAAATTTCTCGCCATGGGCCAGCACGGTATCTGACCAATGCTCAGGACGGTGGCAATATTGCTTGGCAAAGGCCATTCGGATTATAGTTCCATTATTCGGCATGGAGACACTGCACCGTGGATTTTTTTGGAAAAGCATTAAGGTCAAGAAAACGACGCACCCAATTCAGGACAGGGCTGAGGTCGCCATAGACTTTCCCAACAAGGTCTATATGGGCTCTTTCTCCCGTGGTTCGAAATTCGAGGCGCGGGCCGAAAACGAGGGCCTGTACATCAAGCTTTTTCGAAGCGGCGAGGATAGCCGCGAGGCGGAAATGCATCTGCATCACTATCTTCTGGCTGATATTCTAAGCGAATGGGCCGCATCGTTGGCCCGGGAACCGGCGATGGATGAAAGCCACCGGGACAACCTGCGGGAAGCGGTCGCGAAGGTCGAGAAAGCCTTGCAAAAGACCTAATGCGCGGACGGGCGCCATCGGCCTGCCTTGAATTACATGCCCAGCGAATATCGAATTGGGCGCGGCGATCGGTTACTGTATGGCCCTTTGTTTTCGCATTCTGAGGAGTCCCGCATGAGTTCCAGCACAGCATGGCCCGACCCAAACTCGGGCTCCGCCAAACTCTACGAGCGTGCCAGGGCGGTGCTGCCCGGCGGCATCTCGCGCCTTCAGACCCTGGTCGAGCCGTACCCGATCTATGCCGGGCGCGGTGAGGGCGCCTTCATCGTCGATGTCGACGGCACCCGCCGGCTTGACATGATGAACAACTTCGCCTCGCTGATCCATGGCCACGCGCGGGCAGAGGTCATCGATGCGGCGACCCAGGCGGCCTGCAAAGGCAGCTGTTTCGCCATGCCCACCGAGGCCGAGATCGCCTTGGCGGAACTGCTTTGCGCTCGCGTAAAATCGGCGGAACGGGTGCGCTTCTGCAACAGCGGCACCGAGGCGGTAATGCTTGCCCTCAAGGCGGCCCGGGCGCGTACCGGACGGGCGCGCATGGCCAAGACAGAGGGCGCCTATCACGGCATGTATGACTACGCCGAGGTGAGTCTAGATTCAGCGCCCCATAACTGGGGCAACGACCCGAATTCCGTGCGCTTTGCAACGGGCTCGCCCCAGGCAGTGCTGGACGACACCGTGGTTTTCCCTCTCAACGACGTGGAGGCAGCTGAGCGCATTCTACGTGATGCCGGCGACAGCCTTGCCGCCATCCTTATTGATCCGACGCCAAGCGTCTTTGGCATGATCCCCATGACCCCTGAATTCATCGCCATGATCCAACGGGTGGCCCGCGGCATCGGCGCCTCAATCATTATCGATGAGATCATCGCCTTTCGCCTTGGCTATCACGGCGCCCAGGCCAAATTTGGCATTGAGCCCGACTACACCACCTTCGCTAAGATCATCGGCGGCGGCTTTCCGGTCGGTGCGGTGGCGGGCACCAAAGCCGCCATGTCCGTGTTCAGCCACGAGCATGGCAAGCCGCTTAATCCATCGAGCGGCACCTTCACCGCCAACCCCGTTTCCATGAGCGCTGGCTTGGCGACAATGGAGCTGATGACGCCGGAAGCTTATGTGGGCCTTGACGCCCTGGGCGCGCACGCCCGCATGATTGCCGCCCAGGCGTTCCAAGCGGCGGGGGTGGAGGGACAGGTTACCGGGGTCGGTGGTATGTTCGCGATCCACCTACATGGGCGCTCAATCACGGACTACCGCAGCGCCTATCCGGCCGGCGACGAGGCGGTCCGGGGCAAGGCTCTGCATCTGGCCTTGCTCGAAGCAGGCTTCATCATGTCGCCGAAACTCTCGGCCTTCATGTCGACCGCAATGACCATTGAAAACATCGACCGTTTCGGAACGGCATTGGAATCGGCCTTGCGTAACCAAGTGTAGTAGCTAGACGCATAATCTGCAGCGCTCAACCTTTTCATTAGATCTTTATAACCTCTAGGAATTGGCCCGACCCAGGTCGCGCGTTACCCGCAATTGATCGCGCTGATAGGACCCCTTAGGATTGGGCATCCAACAAAGGAGATACCAATGAAAACTCCACATGCAATTCTTATCGGTCTGGCGCTGATTGCCGTCGCCATATTCTTTCGAGCGCCTTCAATCAGTCCGGCTTTTGCTTCGCAGGACTGTGGGATATATCCCCCTTGCGACGTTAGTGTTACTAACTGGCCAGATAAACTCCGCTAGTAATCACCGCTGCACCGTCCTGATCGCGTGACTGAAGTTCTTGCTGAACAGCCTGGGCGATACCGCCCGCGTGATCCGTTCGGCATCCTCATAGAAGCGGAAGCGTTTGCGATCGGCGGCCACAGAAGAGCTCTTTTTTGAGGGGCCATCTGGGGAATGTCAGTAGCTACAGGTCCGTAGAAGCGAAGGAAAAAGGGATGCCTACTGACCGACTTTGGAAAGTAACTCCGCACACTTTCTCGACACCGCGCTGTCAGGATCTTTCTCTCCGGCTATCGTGGCCCAACCCTGTTTTGCTACGTAATCGCCTCTGTCCCACTCATCCATATCCATCATTTTCTTGAGCTTCTGATCCTTCTCCGGATCCTGGTCGTGCTGCTCAACGCAGATCAGCGCTAGGCGATCAACCACCGCGTTTTCAGCGGTGGCCGCAGCCATTTGCTGAGCAGTGCTTCCCGTAACCCAGCCCCCCCAATTGAAACCAATGATGGCCAATACAACTGCGCCGCCAGCGGCCCCCCCCAATATCAGTTTGATCTTTTCTGAATTCATCCGAATATCTCCAATAATAACGCGTGAATCGTCTGCCTCGGAATGGACGCAATCGTCCTGTCCGGCATCCGAAAGAGTCAAAGCCACGAAATTGAGTGTAAATGGATACTTTTGGGGTATCCCAAGCGGCGACCAGCCTACTCTTTTAACGTCGCCGCTGCTAACGAAATGTTTTTCCTTAAGCTAGGTGGTTACTTGCATCCGTTATGTTTCCGCCACACGGTTAAATCGTGTCCTTTAGATCACCGCCGGGCCGTCCTGATCGCGTGACTAAAGTTCTTCCTGAACAGCTTGGGCGATACCGCCCGCGTGATCCGTTGCGCGTCCTCATAAAAGCGGAACCGTTTTCTTATCTTGGCGCTGGGTTGCAGAACGTAGAGCAACCGCACCTGCTTGCCGCTGCGACCAAAGCGCTGGTAGATCGCATCGCGCGGACCAACACGGTCGATGTAACCCTTGGGCGTGTCGACCACGGCGCGTGGGCGTAGGGTCTTCCGAACGCCCTTCGGTCCCCGCCGCGCCTTGGTATAGCGTGACGGTATGGCCATGCGCCCCGACCTTGCCCGCTTGGTTCCGCCGGTCGCGTGTAGCTGTAGGTTGCCACGGCCAAATTGATCCCGCGCTGATGCCCGTAGGTTAGTCGGTTTCGCCCACCGCACCGAGTCCTTAGTAAACATCGCGGCCTTGAAGAAACTTTTGTTCCGAACATCGAAGGCTTGAGGGTAGGTCCGAGCGACAGTGTATTTCCCGACCGCCTTCATCGTCTGGTTCAAGGTCTTCGCGAAGGCGAAGGGCAACTGCTTCCGGCCTAACTGGTCCAGCGACCGGGATAGCTGCTTGTAATTGC
>Ga0187833_10003191_pt1 | contig 16811 bp, 13 predicted proteins | sample ETNtaG_37_FD_167968 | JGI IMG/M metagenome (GOLD analysis project Ga0187833, IMG submission 167968) | Marine microbial and viral communities from oxygen minimum zone, Eastern Pacific Ocean - ETNP2014_SV_400_PacBio MetaG (Illumina Assembly) | ecosystem: Environmental > Aquatic > Marine > Hypoxic...
AAATACCCTCCTTAAATCCGGCCCAGAGCCAAGAAAGAATTCCAGTTAATTCATAAGCGTTAATGGTTAATTCATCTGCTAATTTTACTCCATACCATGTGGTCGCATCTTGTGGTCTATCAGCAAAGTGAGGATGAGGAGGTGCAACAGGCCCCACACCTTCCCAATTATTGTACATTTGAAGCTGAACACATTGAGCTTGTCCAGGAGGGCTACCAGGAATATCGAAAAATCCTCTGCAAGTAACTTGACAGCCGTAACAAGCATCTGTTCGCTTAACAAACCCAGTTAAAATCGATGGATCGCCACCATACAAGCCACCGGGACCACCGTATGGAGGGATAACTGGATGTGCTTTATGTCGAAGCATTCCACGTATTTTGTATATGGTTTCCATCATCCTTTGCGGATCTGCTGCTTTTACAGCGCCTGATCCCCTTACCGAAATTGCTTTCAGATTCTTGGATCCCATTACACCTCCGAATCCTCCTTGACCTGCAGCGTCACCTGAATCGTGAAGTATACAGGCTATTCTACTACTGTTTTCACCTGCAGGACCAATAATAACTGATCGGATATTTATGGCATTATATCTTCCAGCTTCTGGTTTTTCAATCATATCAGGTAAAGAACCTTCCGCTGCAATATCTGCCGCCAACCTCTTCTGTCCTTCCATAGCATTTAATCCCCAATAATTACTTGCACTTCTTATCTCTACAGATTCATCACGTATCAAAAGGTACACCGGTTTACTTGCTTTTCCGTGAACGATAACACCATCATATCCAGCAAATTTAAGCTCTGCACCCCAATGTCCACCGATGGCAGATGATGAAGGATACTCATTAGGATGAGAAGGAGAAAGTGCACCAATATTCCACCTTCCATTCATGGGAGAATTTGTACCAGTCAATGTACTAGGAGCAAATATTAGCCTGTTTTCGGGATCAAGAGCTTTTGTTCCCTCCGGTACATCATCCCATAGTACTTTTGCTTCTAAGCCTCGTCCTCCGAGAAAATTTGGAAAGTATTTGTCAGAAGGAACTTTAGTTATTTTTTCAGATGTAAGGTCCACATCTAGAACTTTTCCAACCCAGCTATACCAATCTGCCATAAGAATTCTTCACTTTGATACTGATTAGCTTAATTATCGGCTATATAAAAGATATCATATATTGAAATTGAAAAAACATAATATTGTCTATTGCATATAATTACTCTTAAACCAGTTGATTGTTAGGTTATGGAGATTTGTTGTACCTCCTATTCGCACTTCTAGCTGCCGTAGCAGATATCTTAAGTGGAGCACTTGCATTACATCCAAGGTTTAGGGAAATAAGTAAAAGGTATGCTGTGGCACTAGCTTCTGGCATAGTTGTTTCAGCTGCATTTCTGGAGCTTCTTCCTGCAAGTGATATACAGAATAATGCCATCTTTGTGGTCTTAGGGTTTTTCACATTCTATCTTGTTGAGAAAATCATAATGTTGCATACTTGTGGTGAGGAGGAGTGTGAATCTCACACTATGGGTTGGACAGCAGTTGCAGGAATGGCATCAGATAATTTAATTGATGGAGTCGGTATTGCCATAGCTTACTTAACAGATCCCTCATTTGGGTTGATTGTTACAGTTGCTGTTGTCGTTCATGAAATTCCTCAAGGGATGGCATCCACTGTTTTGATGCAAAAAGCAGGATATAACACCAGAAAAATACTGACCGTATTATTCTTCGCTGGTGCAGCTTATCCTATCGGAGCACTACTCTCAACATTTGTCCCTTCAGACCTCTATGTATCAATTATTGCATTTGTTGCTGGAGATTTCATATATATAGGAGCTGCAGATCTTCTAGGTGAAGCACATAGACGGTTCAATTACAAAGTAGTAATTGCAACAATATCAGGTGCAGTATTTTTTGTAGTAGTTGAAACATTGATCTAAAGCTAATTACAGTGGTTTTTTAACCATCACTCACTATAAAACGAGGAATGCGGTCGTCGTCCAGCCTGGTCCAGGACATCAGCTTCCCAAGCTGGTAACTCGGGTTCAAATCCCGGCGACCGCACCTGAACAATTTGACAAACATTTAACTCAAAGAGCTCGTTAGGGCAACACGAGCGGTCGTCGTCCAGTCTGGTTAAGACACTAGCTTGCCAAGTTAGTAACCCGGGTTCAAATCCCGGCGACCGCACCATTTTACTAAATTAAAGTGTAAATCAATAAGTAGTCCTAAAAAAATTGAATATTCTATAAATCTATGCAAAAAATATTCTTTGGGCAATGAACAAATCTAAAACTAGGAAAAGAAGAAAATTTATGAATTAGAAATTCTTGAAAACAGGTTATGACTTAGTAGCCAATTGCTAACCGTAATTAGAAGTATTTAACGTCTACTAAGATTCAAAAACCTATAGATTATCTTTGCTAAGTTCAAAATGCTCTTGATGGCTTGTGGAATACGACTGAATTTGACAAGTCCTACTACTTTGACTAACCTCAGTATTCTAAAAATTCGAAAGTACGGTACAACCATAATAATGGATACCCAGTGCTTCTTGAAGAAAGATTTTGAGTGACCAAAAGAATAAAACTTAATCATTAGATCTAAAATGAATATTGGTAATGTGAAAAGGGTTATTGTATCAGCTAGATATAATATACTTGAATCAACTATTATGAATCCTAGATCAGATCCCAATAAACTAATCATAAATGCTGCAAGCCAAATAATAGTGATGAGATCAACAAACTGATTCCAATACCTTATAGATTCGTAACTATAGGAAGGACCATCCCGAAATGGGAGATCTGATTCTCTTGCTGAACCCAAAACTACAATTAATAATTATCATCTTCAATGAAAATATTGCATTGTCAACTTCCTAGAATATAAAAGTCAAACAGTCTTAATAATCAAAAGTGAAGAAGATTTACAGTTACCTGCGTTTCCTTTCTAATGTATATTGGACCTTTTGGAAAGATTATGAATCCATCTGCATCGACAATCGGCTTGATTAGGGAAGCATTACCGAGCTTAGAAACCGGCTGAACTAATGTTTTGTTTTTATCAGATCTAAGTTTGACAAACAAAAGCCTATTGAATTCTGGTGATTTTATTTGGATATCTTCTGTCAATGAGGCCTGTATCTGATAGAATGATGGTGTGGGTTCTAGCCCGTAGAGTCGTCTAATTAGAGGAAGAGCAATAAAGTAAAACGCGACTAAAGTAGATTGTATAAGCCCCGGCATCATAACAATAGGCTTTCCATCAATTATACCAAAACCCGATACTCTTCCAGGAACAATATCGATACCTCGAAATATAAGGCCAGGCCGTCCAGACTCATTAATGCTTGTTGCCACAAGATCCTTAACTCCCTTTGATGTTCCACCTATTGTCAGAACAGCTTCAGCTAAATTCATACTTTCCTGTATCTTCTTTTTTATAGATTTCTTATCATCCTTAACGGTACCCATAACTATAGGTTCGCCGCCGGCTTCGTAAACTAGTCCAGCTAAAGATAAACTGATACCTGCAAACTTCTTGTCACCCTTCGCTTCAATTATATTGTCTGTCAATTCAGTTCCAACTGAAATAATTGCAATTCTAGGCTTCTTCAGGATTTTGACACGCCAGATCTTTAAGGTAGCAAATAAAGCAATGTCTTTGGGACGAATTTTATGGCCTCGGTTGAATACTATTTGGTTTTTTGCTATATCTAGTCCAGCTGATGTTACATGCTCTCCTACAGGAACACGATTGATTAACGTTATGGATCTATCTTTATACACTTCAACTTCCTCAATCTTAACGGTAGCATCTGCACCGTTTGGTAAGTAACCACCAGTAGGAATATAACAAACTTCCAACTGTTTTATTTTCATATCTACTTTCTTTTCAAGCTCTATCGATCCTATCATTTTGAGACTGATTGGGTTGTCTTGTGATGCATTAATGGTGTCTTTTGATCTCAAAGCGAAACCATCAATAAGAGATTTTGGATGCTCAGGGATATTGATTCTTGAATGTAAATCCTCAGCTAATATTCGACCAGTAATCGAGTATAGTGGTACTTCTTCAATTTTGGATGTAATCATTACTTCATTTTTTATTTTTAATGAATAGTCTTTTTCAGAAACATATCGTAAATCAGGAGTTCCCAACTCCATTTAGAGTTCCTATAAGGATTTAAATGGTTTATTGGCGTAATTATATAAGTGCAAATAATAAAAATAATTATTCCGATAAATAAGAAAAGATAATGATACTTCTAAAGACTAGTTATTCTTTCAACAATATCCTTTTTAGGTATTTTCATCTCTTTTCCACTACTCAAATCTCTTAGAGTCACTTTACCTTCTTTGTAATCAATAGGCCCAACAATCACAAAATAGGATGCAGTCTTTGAAGCATATTCAAACTGTTTTCTAAGATTCTTACCTGAAATTTCTAGAATTGTGGGTATCTCGTTTTTTCTTAATAATGAAGCTATTTCGGTAGCAACACTTACCATCTCTTCTCCAACATACCCTACAAATACTTTATCATCTTCACTTCTATTAGTTTTAGAATCAGCTAGAGCTAACAACATTCTATCGATACCACCTGCAACTCCGGTCGCACCAATATCCTTTCTACCAAATATTTCGGGTAAAATGTCGTAACGTCCACCACCTGCCAACGCGCCAATATTTCGTGCCTCAGCAAATACTTCGAAAACAATTCCGGTATAGTAGTCCAATCCACGTACAATTCCCATGTTCAAGGTTACTCCATCTACTCCTCGCGTCTTTAGAGCATCTACCAAATAGTCTAAGCTATTGGTATTAGTGATGCCTTCTTCTTTTAGGGATCTGAGAACAAATTCAGGTTCACCTTTCAAACCACCAAAATCCATCATTTTTATCAAAGCATCTCTTGTCATTCTTTTAGAACTATATTCCTCAAGAATTTCCTTTCTTGTTTTTCTTTCAAGCTTGTCAACTGCCCTCAACATAATAGCAACATCATCTTTTCTCTGAATACCGAGTTTGGTAGATATGAATTCATCAATAATGGTTCGGTCACCTATCTCGAATGATAACCCTCTTAATCCAAGTTTGCTGCAGAGAGTTGAAGTAAAATCTATTATCTCAGCATCAGAGTCTACATTTTTAGCACCAAATATCTCAACATTCCATTGATAGAACCATCTATACCTACCATACTGCGGTTCATCATACCGCCACATACTTGAGAAGGCGCCTAACTTTACAGGAAGTGGAAGACCACGGTCTGAGGATACATATCTTGTTAGCCCAATTGTAAGATCGAATCGTAATCCTACATCTCGACCACCCTTATCTTTGAAGTGATATACCTCTTCTCTAACACCTGGCCCACTTTTAGCTTCTAAAGTATGAAGCTTTTCTATAGGGGAAGGCTCCATTAACCTAAAATCAAATACTTTAGCAACATCGATAAAGGTAGATCTTACTCTCTCAAGTGCCTCGTAATCATCGGGCCCCAAGTCACGTAGTCCACGGGGCAAGGACAGATCCATAGATTGAGCAAACCTACCTATTTTTCTGAGCTGATTCTTGGCCAATTCTACCCAATTCAGCGAGTAAAGCAGTGAGTTGTATTTCGGGATTGGCACCTACAATTATTCGATAGTCATACTTTGCCATGACTTCTGCAATATTTCCTTGATTCAATAATCCTTGTCTCGAAAGATATTCATTTGCATACTTTAGGAAGTCTTTTTCAGCCATACCATAAACTCGAATAAGCTCAATTAATAATGTCCAAGCATCATTAAACTTTCCTTCTAATGCAAATGTAATAACATCTTTCACCTTAGCTTTACCGGATATTCCGGCTGTCTTCTGAACATTATTTTCGTTGACAATTCCCAAAGCAGCTGCAGATTCCAGAATATTAATTGCGTGTCTAAGATCTCCTGTTGTTACTTTATATATAGAAGATAGTGCATCTTTTTCAAATTTAACCCCTTCTTTCTTGGATATCTCTGCAAGGTAGTTAACAACATCTTCTTCGCCAAGTCTTATGAATCTGAATATGGCACATCTGCTTTGAATGGGTTCAATTATCCTGGAAGAATAATTCCCAATCAGAATAAATCGAGTGCCTTTTGAGTATGTCTCCATAATCCTTCTTAAAGCAGTCTGAGCGTCGTTTGTCATTTCGTCGGCCTCATCCAATATGATTATTCTGAAGGGAATATCTTGCCGTCTATCTGCGTATCTTGCAAAGGTCTTTACTCTATCTCGGATAGTGTTAATTCCCCTCTCGTCTGAAGCGTTAAGCTCTAATGTGAAATCTTGCCAATAATCTTTCATTATGTATCTTGCAATACTTAGAGCGGTTGTTGTTTTTCCAGTTCCAGGTGGCCCTGCAAAGAGTAGGTGCGGCATATTTCCTGGTGACTTAAGCAAAGACTTAAGGCGATCAACAGCTACATTCTGATTCACGATATCTTCGATCCTTAAAGGCCTGTATTTCTCAGTCCACATTATAGATTCGTGAATATCTTCTTTTGGCATAACTTTCGCCTTGTTCAGGGTGAACCACATGCCTTATTATATTTAAAGCCGTTAGAATAAAATGATATGATGAATTATGGGTAAAACGGAATATGCCTACAAACCTTAATCATTAATTTACAGTGTAAAACAAGTTTGATAAAGAGTACATAATCAAATGATTTAACAACATTAAAAAAGAGATAGCGACAAAAACTTGTTGGAAAAGAGTATGGTACAGCACCAAAGAACTAGTATATCTACATTTATTCAAGATCGAGAAATGGAATATTTACTTAATCCTGTAAAGTTAATTGTAAAACACAGTCTGCCCAAGATAACGATGGATTCTTTCGAAATTGAGGAATCTAAGGAAAGAGATCTAATAGAACTTCCAAGATGGGCAGCTGAAGAAATTGCAGAACTTGGATTCGCAGAAATTCAAGAAGAAAGCTTTGAAATTGAAATGCTTAAGGCTTTGAGTAGAGAACGAATTCAGGGGTCTAATCAGATTTCTACTCTAACTGGTGATTTCTACTTAAAATTGAAACGACATCTTAGACGACTAAAGGAAGAGACTAAAACTAAAAATGGAACAAAACAAGATTATGATGAATCATATATTAAGGCAATGGATCTACTTAAGACCAGAACTGTAAAATTACTTCCACTAACAGTTGGAGAAGATACTCCAGAAATAATGCAAAAAATAACATCAGAAGAGCAAACTCTTTTCAACGAGATCAGGAATATAGTTCAAAAATGGAAGAATACAGTATTAGAGGAAAATGAAGATGAGTGAGATCACTCGATCAAGGCTAAGCGAGGTATTGGAGAAGTTTCTTAAGAGTTTCAAGACCAAGTCTGGAGATAATATTTATCGAGTTCGAATCTCCCAGATAGTAGCTTCCGGAAGTAAATCTCTTATTGTAGACTTTAATGATTTATTGATACATAATGTTGATTTGGCTAATAGGCTAATTACTGATCCTGATGAAGTACTTGAAAGTTTCATAAAAGCAACCTGCGAAACTCTTAGAACTGAAAATCCTTCCTATGCCGAGAAAATAGGAAAAGATTTGACTGTAAGAATAAGAAATCTTCAAGATAAGGTACCCATTAGAAAAGTCTCTACAGAGCATCTTGACAAGCTAACAGAAATAACTGGAGTAGTTGTTAGAACATCAGATATTAAACCACTAGCAGTTGAAGCAGCATACAAATGTATCAAATGTGGGACCATAAACAAAATTCATCAAGACAAAATGATTCTTAGGCTCCCAAGAAGCTGCGAAGAATGTGAAGAAGTTAGAAATTTTGAGTTGATAGAAAAGGAAACGGTTTTCATAGATTATCAAGTAATAAGAATGCAAGAACTACCTGAAGAACTTCCAGCAGGGCAACTACCACAATCCTATGATGTATCACTAGTAAGAGACCTTGTAAATATAACCCGCCCTGGAGATAAAATAACACTCACAGGCATAGTTAGAGCCGAACCAGAATATTCCCAAGGGCGAGGAAAGCTAAGAGTTTTTCAATCCATTATTGAAGGAAATTATCTTGAAGTGATGGGAAAAGAACCCGAAACAATACATCTCTCAAAAGAGGATGAGGCACTAATAAAGAAAATATCTAATGAGCCAAATATTTACGAACGCTTAATTGAATCTATTGCACCTGCTATTCATGGACATGAAACACATAAAGAAGCTATATTGCTTATGATGATAGGTGCCCCAAGGCAACAATTACAAGACGGAACAACTATTCGAGGAGACATAAATGTCCTATTAGTAGGAGATCCGGGAACGGCAAAATCTGAACTCCTAAAATATGCTTCGCATACGGCTCCAAGAGGACTATACACTTCAGGGAGAGGTTCAACTGCTGCAGGATTGACAGCAGCTGTAGTTCGTGAGAAAAATGGTATGATGATGCTTGAGGCAGGAGCGGTTGTTCTTGCTGATCTTGGAATTGCGAGTATTGATGAGTTTGACAAAATGCGAGCTGAAGATAGATCTGCTCTTCATGAATGTATGGAGCAGCAGACTGTAAGTGTCGCAAAGGGTGGTATTGTAGCTACCCTGAATGCTAGAACTTCAATTCTTGCTGCAGCTAATCCGGTTTTTGGGAAATATGATGATTATAGAAATATTGTTGAAAATGTAAATTTACCAACCCCACTTCTTACAAGGTTTGATCTGATTTTTATTCTCAAAGATAAAGCGGATAGGGCTCGTGATGAGGAATTAGCTAAGCATGTTTTGGAAATTCACAGAACGGGAGAATATGTAAAATCTCCTCCAATTGAATATGAAGTTCTTCGCAAATATCTTGCATATGCAAGGAATTTATCTCCAAAACTTACTCCGAAAGCGGAAGAAAGGCTCATGGAGTACTACCTAAGAATGAGAGCAATGAGTGATGAATCTATGATCACTGTAACTCCAAGGCAACTAGAGGGACTTATTCGTCTAGCTACAGCTAGATCTAGAATAATGCTTCATGAAAAAGTAACTGAAGAGGATGCTATTAGGGCAGTCTCTCTTATCAGACGAATGTTTGAAACTGTCGGGATTGATGTAAAAACAGGTCAAGTGGATCTAGGTGTTCTGCATGGAAAACCGCTAAGTGAACGAAATCTCCTAGAACTTGCGGTGGATATCTTTAAGAATTTGGAAGGTCCTAAGAAAAAACCTGTTGAAGGTAATAGATTCGTAGAAGAATTGACTGCCACAGGAAAGATGAATAATGATGAAGCAAAGAAGATGCTTCAAACCATGAATCGAAGTGGAGTAATATATGAAGTCAAGCCAGGTTCATATAGAAAACTCTAATTGAAGACCAATAGAACACTCATCAGTAATTAATACCGATAGGATAATAAGAAGTGAAATTATCAACTCTTCCAATACCTAGAAATTTATTTGAAATGCTTCTCAAGCAAGGATACAGTGAGCTCTATCCAACACAAGAAGAAGCAGTAAAAAGGAATGTATTAAATGGAGAAAACATGTTATTAACTACTCCTACAGCCAGTGGAAAAACTCTGATCGCTATTCTAACTGCAGGAAAAACTATTCTTGAAAAAGGAGGAAAGATTATTTATCTTAGCCCACTCAGAGCTTTAGCTAAAGAAAAGTATGAAGAATTCAAGATATTTGAGACTCTAGAAAAAATGAATGGAGACAATATCCGAGTCGTATTATCATCCGGTGATTATGATTCATCAAATAAATCTCTGGGAAAAGGAGACATAATTATTTTAACCAATGAAAAGTTTGACTCCTTATTACGACACGGCATTCCTTGGATAGATGAGGTAAAGCTTTTCATTTCAGATGAAGTCCATCTTGTTGGAGATACCTATAGAGGCCCAACTATTGAAACTATTCTTACCAAGATACTCAGCTTAGCTCCTGAAGCCCAAATACTGGCTTTAAGTGCAACAATAAGAAATGCAAATGAGCTGGCAAATTGGTTGGGAGCTAGACTAGTAAATACACAGTGGCGACCTGTAAAACTAATTGAAGGGGTTTATCTGTATGGCGAAATATTTTATTCAGACGATACAACGAAAAAGATAGAATCAACCAATAGAGGTATTCCAATCGATATAGCTGCAGACGCAGTAAAGGATGGGGGACAGTCGCTTATATTCACCGAGACCAGAAGAAGATCTGTTAGCTTGGCCCTTAAATCAGCAGAAGTAGTTCCGAAGTTTCTAACGAAAGCTGATATGAATAAGGCAAGTAATATGGCAAGGAAAATATTATCCACAGGTGAAGAAACCGAATTAAGCAGAAGACTTGCTAGAGCAGTTGAACATGGTGCCGCTTTTCATCATGCAGGATTAAATCCAAAGCATAGACAACTGATTGAGGAAGGATTCAAGAGTGGTGTATTAAAAATTTTAACTTCTACACCCACTTTAGCTGCGGGTGTTAATCTTCCTGCAAGGAGAGTGGTTTTAAGCAGTCTCTATAGATACAATTCGGATCTTGGAGGCCAGACATATATTTCTGTTCTGGATTATAAGCAAATGTGTGGCAGGGCGGGTAGACCCAAGTTTGACACTGTGGGTGAAACCGTTTTACCATCACAGACAGAAGAAGAAGCTGATGATATCTATATGCGATACGTCAAAGGTGAACCGGAACCAATACAATCTCAATTGGCAAGAAAGGGTGCACTTCGTACACATATCTTAGCAGCGATAGCTACACTTCCTGGAATGACAGATTCTGAGATGGATAGATTATTTTTAAAGACACTTTTTGCTAACCAAAATAGTGAGGATACAGTAAAAAATAAGATGGATGTTGCCATCGATTTCTTAATATCAGAAAATCTCATTGAAATGAGAGGTAAACGCTTCTTAGCTACTGATTTTGGAAAGAGAATATCGATGCTATATATTGATCCAGCAACTGGAATAGAGTTCAGACAGGCCATTAAGTATTCTGAAAGAGGTTCCTCACAACTTACTGGACTCTTGCACCTAATAGTAACTGTTCCTGACTTTACTCCTAGATTCTTCATGAGAAGAGGAGATTTGGAGAAGGCTAGTCTTTTTCTTGAAGAACATAAATCAGAGTTTATTATTCCAATTCCTGAGGAGTCGGACTTTGAATCTCATGATGAGTTCTTACAACAGTTTCGAACACTAATGGCTTTATCTAATTGGATAGATGAAGCATCTGAAGAGAGGATATTAAAACAGCATGGCTTTGAGCCAGGAGATCTTCACAGAGCAGTTGAGAATGCGGATTGGCTTTTGTATTCTCTTGCTGAAGTTTGCAAGATTATTGGTAGAACGAATTTTCTAACGGAAATAGATTTGCTTAGAAGACGAATAAAATATGGTGTAAAGTCTGAATTATTACCTCTAACGACTCTTGAAGGAATAGGTCGAGTAAGAGCACGATCACTTTTCAACGCTGGACTAAGAAACCTCGCTAAGTTGAGAGTAACTTCTTATAATCAGATTGCAATGGTGGAAAAGATAGGACCAGCTGTTGCACGGGAGATTAAATCACAATTAAGCGGCTGAAATCTATATGGTATTGATAAATGGCTTTGCAACCTTCTTAGGTAGAAAGAATACCTATCCATATCTTATAAAAGCACTTCAAGAGATGCAGCACCGTGCTTGGACTGGATACCTTATTGAAGGTAAGGAATCTATCAAAGCAAAAAACTCTCAAGAATTAAATAAAAAATCACTATCAATTAAGTCGATATCAGGATACTGTCTGGCAGCAGATTTCAATGATAAAGAAGATACTCTGATTCATGGAACCATTTACGGAAGTAAGGGAACTCATATCACATCGAAAATAAAACAGCGATATCAGGAGCCATCTAAGCTTGCTGAATTTCTAAAAGAGTTCGATGGAGAATACACTTTTTCTTGTCTAAATGAAGATAAAATAGTTTTTGCACGTGATCCTCTTGGTGTAAAGCCTCTTTTCATAGGAAGACGAGAAGGATTTTTGGGGGTTGCTACTGATTCCAACGCCCTTAGAGCCGTGGGGATGGAGACGGAAGCTGTTTCTCCAGGTTTCGTTTATTGTGCAGATTTAGTAGGTTTAGATAAATTTGTGATAAAGAGTGTTGAAGGAGGAAGAGATTGGAATTCAGACGCTAATGAGGGTGCTGAAAATGTACTTCGGCTTCTTAATAAATCCCTCAAAAGGAGAATGAATGATAGGAATATTGCGATAGGATTTTCAGGGGGATTAGACAGCTCTTTGTTGGCGCATCTAGCAAGCAAAATAAGTAATATTAGGTTGATATCTGTATTTACACCTGGTTCTACCGATGAGCGTGAGTCCAAAGCTTCTGCATCAAGTCTTGGTTTGGATTTGATTGAAATATGCTTAAGTAAAGAAAGGATAAAGCAATTAGTAACAAGTATTTTCACACATATTGAGAGAAGGAGTCCTATGGATTTATCTATTGGAGTAGTCGTTAATGAAGTAGCATCAGCTGCTCGGAAAGAAGGATGCAATGCGATTATTCTGGGGCAGCTTGCAGATGAACTTTTTGGGGGATATATGAAGTATTTAAGAGCGTATAAGCGGAAAGGGTACAAAGAGACACAGTCTATGATGATAAACGACATAAAAACAGCATATAAAGCTAATTTTCAAAGGGATGAAGCAGCTGCTTCATTCTTCTCAGAATTATCATTACCTTATGCCTCATTTGACCTTGTTAATTATGCAATTACATTACACCCTAGTCTTAAAATGAATATTGAAAAAAACAGTAGAAAGATTGTTCTTAGAGAAGCAGCATTAATGGCTGGATTACCTGAAAATATTGTTTTCAAACCAAAGAAAGCAATGCAATATAGCTCTAACATTCAGAAATACATAGAAAAAATGCGATTTTAGATTCTTAAATTATTATAATCATTTATATCCCTCTAAGAATCGAGTCAATTCGAAGGAAAAAATTCTTAAGAGGATCTTCTTGACTCAACCAACTTCAAAATATCCGATAACAAAAATAAGTGAAGTAGAGTACAGAATTGAGTCTGATATAAAACCAGAAATGAAAGTTCCAGTTACGATATATGCTAATGAAAACCTACTCAAGAAAATGCTGAGTGACCGGACCATTGATCAAGCAGTAAACGTAGCTCACCTCCCTGGAATCATCAAACACGCAATTGTACTACCTGATGGACATGAAGGATATGGTTTTCCTATTGGAGGAGTTGCTGCAACAGACGCAGAGACAGGAGTAATCTCTCCGGGTGGAGTAGGTTATGATATTAATTGCGGAGTTCGTCTTCTCCAAACAAACCTCACTGAAAAAGATGTTAGGCCCAAATTAAAACAGATACTATCGGATCTATTTCAAGCGGTACCATCAGGATTAGGTAGTAAAGGACGGCTAAAATTAACACCTAGTCAACTAGATGATGTTCTAAGTGAGGGTGTTAACTGGGCTATCGAAGCAGGATATGGAAATAAGAAGGATGCTGAGTTCTGTGAAGAGAACGGTAGAATGAATAGTGCAGACCCAGACAAAGTTTCACCAATAGCGAAGGCCAGAGGAATACCACAACTTGGAAGCTTAGGGTCAGGAAATCATTTTCTAGAAATTCAGAAAGTTGATAAAATATTTAACAAAAAAGCTGCCGAACGCTTTGGTGTGAAAGAGGAGGGGCAGATCTCGATATCGATACACACTGGTTCTAGAGGTTTTGGTTACCAAGTCTGCAGTGATTATCTTAAGTTAATAGAATCAGCTGCTCACAAATATAACATACACCTGCCAGATAGGGAACTGGCTTGTGCACCTAATACTTCCAAGGAAGCAATGAATTATTTTGGTGCAATGGGCGCTGCTTTAAACTATGCGTGGTCGAATAGGCAGATGATAACACATTGGACAAGGAAGGTCTTGGAGAATATCTTCAAAATGTCTGAAAACGAAATTGGATTAAATCTAATTTATGATGTTGCGCATAACATAGCAAAGATTGAAGAACATAACATTGATGGTGAAAAACGTAGAGTTGTTGTTCACAGAAAAGGTGCAACTAGAGCTTTTCCAAGAAAAAGTAAAGATATTCCAAATTCGTATAGAGATATTGGTCAACCAGTTCTGATACCGGGATCCATGGGAACTGCCAGTTGGGTTCTTCTAGGTACACCAAAATCAATGGAAAGTAGCTTTGGCTCAACAGCTCATGGTGCGGGTAGAATGATGTCCCGGTCTGCAGCTATCAGAACATATAGAGCTGAAGAAGTAAAAAGGGATCTTGGGAGGAAAGGAATACTTGTCCAATCTGCGAGTTGGAAGGGAATAGTGGAAGAGGCACCAGGGGCTTACAAAGATGTAGATGCTGTTGTAGATGTATCAGATAAGGTAGGGATAGCTACTAAAGTAGTAAGATTGAAACCATTAGGTGTAGTTAAAGGGTAATTAGTTATTTAGCTTATGTATCCTAAATTCTTATCTTTCTGTTTTCCAACTTCAGGATGACTATCTTGATTTTTTAATTGATCAAGTTTCTTAACAATCATTTCAGTATTCTTAGCATGCTCAATAAGACGCGTCATATCGACTTCAATATCCATAATCTTGCTGAAAATGGTTAAAACAGCTCTTGATGCATTGGCATCCACTATATATCCTGAGGTTTCGCCTAACAACGATAGCCCCAACATACCCCTGACTTTAGCTAAGCCCACCAATAATCCATTCATTCCTGTAATGGAACCCTCCTTCATTAAAATTGCACCATGGTTAGAAAGATCATTTGCTGCTGAGACATCAGTAGCGGCACCATATACTTTTGGCTCTTTTACGAAGCCTCCTGTGATATATGCTGCTAAGGTGAATATTTTTTTAGTACCAAATCCACTAGCTAATTCCAAGATCTTATCTGCTACCTGGTAATCAGCCTCAGGGGTTATGGGCTGCGAATCACCAGTATATAGGATCAAATCATTGGAAACTTTTGATTTCCAATAGAATAATTCATTCTTTATGATATCCACAGTACCATTCGGCTTAATTATAACCTGAGGAGGAAAATTATATGAATAAACAACTCCAAAAATCTCTGCACCTAGCTCTTTGACAAGATGTTCAACAGCTAACTTTCCAACAAAACCACTTCCTGGCAACCCACAAACCAGTACAGGTTTTTTCAATTCTGGTTCATTGAGTAAATGTATGTTGACTTTCGTCAATTCTTCACCCATAACCTATTTTAGATGTACATTTCAACGATCTAGAAAAAAGTTTGCATATTGTCACATCAATCTTCTGACTTTAGTTTATCTTTTAATGGAACGAGTTTTCCATCTTTCTTTACTTGTATCGAAGTTTCGACATGGATTCTTAGTCCCATCTGCTTGAAAAGCCAGAGAAGCTCACCACCAGATATGAATCCCGTGATACCTCCTTTTTTTATTATATCTGCAAGATTTTCCACAATAATTGACACTTGCTCAGGATAATGCTTTTCAGCTAGTTCCAAAACCTCAATTCCTCTATCGATCATCCTTGAAGCAACAATGTCTCTGCCACTTTTTGGCTTCACTTCCGGTTTCTTGGATGCAGCTATCCTACGCCTGAGATCTAGCATCTTCTTGGCAGTTAAGAAGTCGAGATCTTTATCTGAAACCATTTACTTAAGTTCTATTGCGCAAGCTATTAACCCTTATGGATAGAAAACAGTCACAATACTGAGTGCTTATTAGTAGATTCCGGCTATTGGTTTATTTCTATTTTGAATATTAGTGAGTTTGGCTAGTTCTTTCTTTATTTCTTTGATATCGAGCTGGTCTATAGTTTCAATAGCCTCAACCCGTATTTTTAGAGTTTATAGGTATCGTAATATCTTGTAAAAATTATCTCTTTCAGCAACCGGTCTATTAATGTTTTTGACTGAATGCACTATTTCCTGAGTCTTTATATCTCTAACTTGCTTGCCAGTAGCAGGTATCACTTCTTCATCATAAAGCGTACCTCCCCAATCATTGGCGCCATTAATTAACGCTATCTGCGCCATCGGGATACTGTTAGTCAACCATGACGATTGAATGTTCAGGATAAGTTCTCTGAAAACTATCCGAGCAGCCGCAACTATCCTAAGGAGCTCCATTCCTCCCACAGAATGGGTAACTAATCCGTCTTGCTCTAGCTTAGTGGAGCCAGGCTCAAAATTCCAGCCTATAAACGCCATAAATCCTCCAGTCTTCTTCTGCAACTCCCTTATCGTGAGAAGGTGTTTAGCCCTATCAACCTCGCTTTCGACATGTCCATACATCATAGTGGCTGAAGTAGGGATGTTTAGCTTATGTGCCTCTTCCATAACTCTCAACCAACCATCAACAGATGAAAGACGCCGCCCAATCTTCTTCCTAATTCTATCTACAAGAATTTCTCCACCTGCACCTGGGATAGAATCTAACCCAGAATTTCGCAAGCGCTGAAGTACCTCCTTAATGCTCATCCTTTCTTTCTTTGAGATAAACTCTATCTCTGAAGTGCTTAATCCATGAATAGCCAAATTTTCAGTCTTCTCTTTGATACCATGAAAAATCTCTTCATAATATTCAATGGAAGTCTCAGGATTCACTCCACCCTGAATTAAAATCTGTTTAGTTTCATATTGAGACCAAGTCTTAATAGCTCTATCAATCACTTGACTCGGATTCAACAGATAACTATCTTCATCACCATTATCCCTATAGAAAGCACAGAAATCACATCGTACAGTACAGATATTCGTGTAGTTCAAAATCTGGTTT
>Ga0187833_10003193_pt1 | contig 16807 bp, 15 predicted proteins | sample ETNtaG_37_FD_167968 | JGI IMG/M metagenome (GOLD analysis project Ga0187833, IMG submission 167968) | Marine microbial and viral communities from oxygen minimum zone, Eastern Pacific Ocean - ETNP2014_SV_400_PacBio MetaG (Illumina Assembly) | ecosystem: Environmental > Aquatic > Marine > Hypoxic...
GTTTCCTAGATGCAACCTTCTTGAGATTGCACCAGTTCCTGGTGTTTATAGAATTGTTGGGAGAGAAGTGTTTATAAAGTTTTTTGTTTTAATGGTGTCGAAGTTATTTGATGAAAATGGTATATGAAAGTAGGGTTAAGTTTGTTAAGGGGAATAAGTGGTTTTTGGATTTGGTTGTTAAAAGGTTGGGGTTGGTTTCTTTGAGAGGGTTGGTTGAGTTTAGTGGGATTGGTTATAGTTCGTTAAAGAATTATTATGTTGGGAGGAGGTTGATTCCTGTTTCTTTGTTTGAGGATTTGGTTTATCTTAGTAAGTTGGATGTTGATGATATTGGGTTTGAGAGGGTTAAGGGGAATTGGGGGCAGGTTTTGGGTGGGAGGATTGGGAAGCGTGGAAAGATGAAAGGTAGGAGAAAGAAATAAAAGGGTGGTTTTGTGGTTAGGATTAAGATCGCATAGTTTAGTGGCAAAATATGTCCTTGACGTGGACAAGTCCCAAGTTCGATTCTTGGTGCGATCATATGGTTTTGTATTTTCGTTTTCTGAAAACATTTAAATACCTTTTATTGCTTGTCAATATTGAATGTGTTAGTATTAGTTAATGCTGATATGTGATAATGTAAGTCGATATTGCTTATCAATAGAATTACATGGAAAAGAGGATAAATGGAAGAGAATAGAGAAAGGATAGTTAGTGAGTTGAAGAAAACTGGTAAAGGGTATACTGTGAGTGAGTTGTCTAAAAAGATGAAGTTAAGTAGACAGACAATTGCTAATTGTTTTGCATTTTTGGAAGGTGCTGGTAAGGTTGATATAAGGAGGACTGGTATGGCTAAGATATACTATTGGAAATGTTAAGATGATGTTAGATGATGTTTTAAATAGGAAAGGAGATAAGAATGAAGGTGAGGGAAAGAGTGAGGGAAAGAGGATGATGGATAGTTGTAATGAGGATGAGAATGGGAATAGAAATAGGAATGAGAATAGGAAGGGAAATAAGAAGGGGCAGGTAACTGTTTTTGTTATATTGGCGGTTGTGATAATTGCATTGGTTGTTTTGTTTTTTATGTTTCGGGGGAGTTTGGGATTTGATGGGGTTCCTAAGGAGTTTCAGAATGTTTATGATTTTTATTTGAGTTGTATTGATGTAGAGACTAAGTTGGGGGCTAATTTGTTGGGGCAACAGGCAGGGTATATTGAGAGCCCGGAGTTCGAGCCGGGGAGTGTTTATATGCCGTTTTCTTCGCAGTTGGATTTTTTGGGTAATCCGGTTCCTTATTGGTATTATGTTTCTGGGAATGGGTTGCAGAAGGAGCAGATGCCTAGTAAGGAAGATATGGAAATGCAGTTGGATATGTTTTTGGAGGAGCAGTTGGCTGGGTGTGATTTTTCTAGTTTTGTTGATGATGGTTATGTGATTGAGGTGGGAAGAGAAGTTGAAGTTGAGACGAGGATTAAAGATAATGAGATTGAGGTTAATGTTTTGCAGGATTTGAATATTTATTTTGGAGAGGATAGTTGGAGTGGTGGGAAGCATAGTAATGATGTTAATAGTAATTTGGGCAAGTTTTATGAATTGGCTAGGAAGACTTTTGAGGATTTTAAGGAGAGTATGTTTTTAGAGGAATATGGGGTTGATGTGTTGAGGTTGAATGCGCCGGTGGATGGGACTGAGATAAGTTGTAGTCCGTTGATATGGTCGTTAGGTGATGTTGCGGAGAATCTTACTAGGGGATTGGAGGCAAATATTGGGTTTATTAAACTTGAAGGAGATTATTATGAATTAAGTGAAGAGGAGAATAAGTATTTTGTTCATGATATTGGTGAGAAGGTGGATGCTAATGTGCAGTTTTTGTATTTGAGGGAATGGCCTATGAAGGTTCAGGTTTGGCCTAGTGAGAATGGTATTTTGAAGGCGGAGCCGGTTGGGAATCAGGATGGGATGGGGATGTTAGGGTTTTGTTATGTGCCTTATCATTTTGTTTATGATCTTGCTTATCCAGTTATGATTCAGTATTATTATAATGATGAGATATTTCAGTTTCCGGTTGTGGTTTATATTAATAAAAATAATCCGAGGGAGCCAGTTGAGGGAGAGGCTAGGGTTAATCCTGTTCCTGAGTTGTGTTTGAGGAAGAATACTGAGGTGAGAGTTAATACTTATAATGTTAATCTTGAAGCGATTGAGGCCGATCTTAGCTATAAATGTTTTGATACTCAATGTGATATTGGAAGGAGTTTCTTGAAGGATAATGAGGCTGTGTTTATTGGAGATTTCCCTCAGTGTGTTAATGGGTATGTGGTTGCTAAGAGTGAGGGTTATGAGGCAGAGAAGGTTATTTTTTCTACGGTTAATGGAGGTGATTTGGATATTTATTTGAAGAAGAGTTATAAGTTGGATTTGGAAGTTCTTCGGGGGAATTTTGAGTTGGATGATGAGGATTCGGCTATAGTTACTTTTAAGAAAGATGGGTTTAGTAAGACTGTTAGTTATCCGGATCAGAATGAGATTGAGTTGAGTGAAGGGCAGTATGAGATTAAGGCGATAATTTATTCTGATGCTTCGATAAACTTGGAAGGAAGTGAGAGAGAGAGTTGTGTTGATGTTCCGGTTTCTGGGTTGTTTGGTTTGTTAGGTAGAAGTGAAGAGAAGTGTTTTGATATAAGTATCCCGGGTCAGAGGATTGATCGTGCTGTTAGTGGAGGGGGGACTCAGAATTATTATTTTAGCGAGAGTGAGTTGGAAGGTTCGAGGAAGGTAGTTGTTAAGGGAGTTAATTTTGGGATGCCGGGTAAGATAGAAGATATTCAAGTAAATTTTAACAATGCTGATGTTGCGGGGTTGGGGATAAATTTGGAGTGATGAAATGAAAAAATGAGAATGAATAAAAAATTTGGAATGTTGTTTGTGTTTGTTTTGTTAGTTGGGGTTGGGATGGTTTTGGGGCAGTCTACTTATTCTGGGGGTTTCGAGAATAATGTGAATTATAATTCTAGAGGTTATGAGTCTAGTGGTTCTGGATATAATTCAAATTCTCCTTATTCAAGTAATAGTTTTTATGATGGGAATCGGAATCCTAGTTTGAGTGATTCTAACAATAATCCTCTTCAAAGGTCTAGTAGAGATTCTAGGAATGATCCTACTCGTAATTCAAATAATAATAATCAGGGGAATGATCCTTATAATAATCGGTTTTCTTCGAATTATAATAGTCAGTATCCGGATTATTATAATCGGCAGGGGAATGGGTATAATACTTTTGGGAGTAGTTCGTTGGGTAATTCTTATAATCCGCAGTTTGGTGCTCCTGGGTATTCGGGGTTTCAGTATAATAATCCTGCGCAGTATTGGAGTGGGTATGGGAGTAGTCAGTGTATTGCGGGGCAGGATTTGATTTTGCAGATTGCGCCGGGTGGATGCTCGCCTCCGGTGGTGAGGAGTGATTTGTTGGAGGAGCAGAATGTGCCTGTGTTTTGTAAGGTTAGTGCTGTTCAGGTTAATCCGTTGATTGATATTTCTAGAGTTAGGAGTTTGAGATTTAGTGGAGAGTATCCTGAGGGAATTTCAGGGGTTAGTTATTATCCGGCTAGGGCTGCGATTGGTGGGAAGCAAGTTTTTAGTGAGAGTATTGTTGAAGATAATTTGGGGTATTTAGTTGTGGTGCTTTCAAGGCAGGCTAATGAAGAGACTATGCCTGATTTTTTGGCTGGGAATATAACGGCGGTTGTGGATTATAGTAGTGAGGGTGCTTTTGGAATTGGGGATGGTAGTTTTTATTTGAATGAAATTAGTGATGGGGAATGGGCTAGAGATTATAGGGATTATGGTTTTTGGAATGGGAAGGGTTATGTTAGGGTTGAGAGTATAGATCAGAATGTTGTTAATGTCGCGATTTATAATGATTTTAATTCTGTTGCTGGGAAGGTTAGTTTGAGAGAGGGGCAGACTTCTGGGGATGTTCATTTGAATGGGTTTTATTGTGCGGCGGGCATGAGGGTTAAAGTTGAAAAGATTGGGTTTCCTGTTGATTCGGCTTTGTTGCAAGTTAATGATGAGCAGATATGGGTTGCTAAGGGAGATAGGATATTGGATAATCGGTGTAGGGTTGTTGATTTGGAGACGGATGGGGCTGGAGGTAAAGTTGAGGTTAGATGTAGTGGAGAGGATCCTTTGAAATTGAGTTTGGTTCCTGGAAAGGCGGTTTTGAGTTATGATGAGAAGGAGTTTGTGGATGTTAAAATTGGCGGGAGGGTTGGAGAGAATACGTTCTTGGCTTATATTGGAGAGGATGTTGATAATAAGAGATATTCGGTTTTAGTTAAGGATGGTTCTTCAAATAGTGAGAGTGATTTTAGGGATAATGATGTTCCGAGTGTTGTTAGAGGGAGTATCGATGATGGGATGAATGTTGATAAGATTAAGAAAGAGTCTAAGAGGGCTATTGATAGGCATTATAAACAGAAGGGAATTGAGGGTAGTGTTGAGGTTAGTGTGGTTGTCGAGGGTAAGGAAGGGTTTGGTGCTAAATTGAATGAGGTGAGTATAGCTAAAGATAGGGATTTTAGTGCTGATGGTTTGAGTGATAGAGAGGTTTTGGGTAAGGAGTATTATGATAGGGCAATTAGTGAGTATGAGCAGTTGGCTGAATTGTATCCTAATGAGAAGAGAGAGTTTGTTCAAGATGATAGTTATGCGGCTCTTGGGTTGTTGCATTCTGCGCAGATGTCTAGGAATTTTCATTTTGATGGGAAGGCCCATGAGTTTTATACTCGGCTGATTAAAGAGTATCCCGATTCGAGTGCTGCGCAGTCTGCAAGGTCTGAGAGTAGTAATTTGTTGAAATACGATACTAGTAATTCTGCTGGATCGATAAGAGTTTTTGGGGTTCATTATTATGTTAATCTTTTGAATTTTAAGAAGCCGGATAGTGGTTCGTTGAGTGCGGTGTTGATGATCGATGGTGAGGAGAGAGTGATTGGGTTGAATGAGATATCTACTATAAATAGGGATAAGTTTGTTCATAATTTTAAAGTTACTCGGATAGATGAAAATTATGTTGATGTTGAATATGAGAAGAGTGGGGATAGTTTGGATAGGTCTGTTGTTAGAAGGAAGAGACTTACGACTCAGAATAATCAGGAGGTTTTTGAGGGGATCAATGTTAGATTGCAGAGGATTAATCTGAATAAACAAGTTAAGTTAACTTTGTTGTCTGGGAATTCTGGATCGAGGACTGAAAGTAGTTTTAATTTTGGGATTGGAATTGAGAAGAGAGCTATTAAGATAAATCCAGAGTTGGCTAAGGATGCGATTGCTTCGAATTTGGATAGCATTAAAGATATTCAGAATATTAATGATAAGTTGGGGAAGGTTGTTAGTGGTTTGAAAGGAGCGTGTTTTGCTACTTCGGCTATGTTGACTCTTAAGAGTACTTTGAGTGGGGGGGCTGATAGTTTGGCTAGAGGGATTTTGATGACTAATAGTGGGGGATGGAATGAGAAGTGTGAGCAGTTGGTTGATGATGGGGATTATAGTACGGTGCATCAGTGTTTGTTGGATAAGAGTGGAGAGATTGATAAGGATGTTGGGATTTATGCGAATGAAGTTGAGAAGACGAATAATATAATTAAGGGATTGAATGAGAAGTATAAGGAGAAAGAGGGAGGGATTTTTGGGAATAGCCGAGTTAATACAAATAAAGTTAAGGAAGAATATAAGGGGATTTTTGAGAGTTGGTGCAAGGGGCAGAGTGGAAGTGTTAGATTGCCAGGGAAGGATGAAGTTAATGTTAAACTTGGAGAGGGAGATGATAGTGTTTGTGGATGGGAGAGTTTGACTCATGAGCAGAGAAGAGATATAATGACTTTGAGGAATTCTAAGAATGTTGGAGGGAGTGGTGTTTTTGGAGAAGTGATGAACCGGGATTTGGGTAAGACCTTACTTAATGCTAAGAATTTTCATGATGAGAATGAGGATAGGATTAAAAGTGATAAGATTGCTAAAGATCAGAATCTTGGGATAAAGACGACTGATCCGTTTGGAGATTCAGTTACTCCAGGGTTTATTAAGACTGTTACAGGGAGTGATGGGGGCCATAAGGTTTATAGTAATTTTAGTAAGGGGGATAAGTTAGTTAGAGTTTTTATTCCTAAAGAGAAGACGTTGAGTGGAGGGGATGTTTATAAAATTGAGGATGATGGAGTGAGGAGTGAGATAGGGGGGAAGCAGGTTATTGTTGAGATGGTTATTAGTAGTGGGGATAATTATTTTGTTCCGAAGCAGGATGGGAAGGTTTATCAGATTGATGGAAGGAAGGTGAGTAAGGAGAGTAGTGATGAGGTTAGGAGGTATATGTCGAGAGTTGGGATGGATAAGATTAAGCAGTCGGATAAGAAGGCTTATGAGAATAGGATGAGGCATCCGGATAAACTTCGGGTTAGATATTTTGAAAGGGCTCCTTATACTGGATTGCCGTCTGAAGTTCCGTTTGATATTGAGGATGGATGGTATGTTGAGATGACTTATGTTTTGAGTGGGTTTGGGAAGCCGTATGATGAAAGTGGAAGAGTTACTAATTTTTATATTTGTAATGTTGGGGAGAATGGGATGATTGAGTTTAAGCAGAGTGCTGATGATGTTTGTAGGTTTTATAATGTTGTTAATCCTGATGTTAGTTTTCCAGGATTGAGTGGTAGTGAGAGTTTGAAGTTGGTTAATGAGGCTAGGCAGGCAATACAGGATGCGGCGAGGCAACATGGGAAAGAGAGAGTTACGATTAATGGGCATGGTTTTGAAACGGGGAAGAGTTTCGGAGGGGAGGCTGGGAGGTGTACGGACTTTATGAGTGTAAGTGATTGTACTTTGATGTTTAATGTTTGTGATCCGGTAATTTGTCCTGCTTCGAGATGTGATTATGGTGGGAGGTATAGGGTGGATAATGTTATACAGTCTGGAATTGCGGGGAGTTTGTTGTTATGTTTGCCAAATTATAGGGAAGGAGTTGGAGTTCCAATTTGTTTGAGTGGAGTGCATGCTGGTTTGGATAACTATGTTAGTATTTTGAATTCTACTGTTCAATGTTTGAATGAGAGTATTGAGACTGGGAGGAATATAGGAATTTGCGATGAGATTAAAAGTATTTATCTTTGTGAGTTTTTTTGGAGGCAGGCGGCTCCGTTGACGCAGGTTGCGTTGCCGAGTTTGTTTGGAGGTGGGAGTCATGGGGGTGGGGAGTATTTGACTACTCAGACGGCTTGGGATAATACTCAATCTGCTATAACTTATTATAGGGATGTTTATGCGACTAATAGCTTTCAGGCTTTTGCGAGTAGAAAGTCCGAATTAGCAGGGACTAATTATGGAGGGGCTAATATTTGTCAAGGGTTTGTTTCGGGGAACTTTGGGTTGGGAGGAGGGAGTTTTGTTAGTGCGTTATTGGAGCCTGATAGTCCTAGCCAGTTTTCAGGATGGATTAGTGAGATACCGTTGAGTACGGCTACAGTTCCACCGACTTCGCATTACAAGGTGTACTATCATATTTTTGCTGGGAATGATATTGGAGTTCAGTATTCTGTTTATTTGAAGGACTTGCCGAATTTTGCAGGGGTGAATAGTATTGGTTTCCAGAATGTTGATAGTGGTTATATTAATAGGGGAAGTCAGGTCGACGAGGCTAGGGATTTTGTTGCGGCGTCTGGATTTAAGCAATTGTGTATTAATGTTAATGGGAAGGAAGAGTGTGGGTTTGGGCAGGTTACTACGTCATATGCTATCAATAGTTTGACTGAAGGATTTGTTGCTGAGCAAGCTGAACAGAAAGTTATTAGTGAGAAGAATTGTGTTGCTGGTACTCCGAATATTGGATCTTTGGTTACGCCGAATATCCAATCGGGTGTTGAAGAGTTTTTGAATCCTCAGTTGTATAATCAAGGAATAATTAGGGTTTGCTCGAGTCAGAATCCGGGGATAAGTGTTTTGCCTAGCGGTGAGTATGATACGACGAATAGTAAATATAGTAAGTGGCAGGAGGTTGGTTATTGTGATGATCCTTTGATTAAGTGTTGGATGGATACGGATAGTGTTCGTGAGGTTATTAGGGATGAGGGATTGGAGCAACAGGTTTTGGATAATGTGGATTTGAGTAGGATAAATAGTAAAGGGTTTTGGACTTATGAGGAGAGTAGGGGAAGTGGGGATTTGGCGGAGGATGAGATAAGGGATTTGGATATTACGGAAGAGGATGATAGAGTTTCTATTGAAAATAAGATAAAAGAGATGGAGAGGGTGTTGAGGGATTTGACTGATTTTGGGATAACTAATACGCATAGGGCTAGAGGACATTATTTACTTGGAAGATTGTATACTAAGATTGCGGAGGAGTTGTGGAGGAAGAGGTCTAGGGGAGAGGATATTGGAGACGAGTTTAGTGTTTATGCTAGTGCGGATGAGGATTTTACTTATGAGGAATATTTGAAAGGGTATGGGGAAGTTCCTATTGGAGATGGTAGTGAAGGGAGTTTTAAGGAGGATACTGGGATTGGGAATGATGAGTTGGATGAGAGGTATTCTTCGGATTCTGAAGAGGATTTTTTGGCAGGGGAGAGTGAGATTGTTAGGGAAGGTGGGGGGAGTTTTAAAGATGATACTGGGATTGGGAATGATGAGTTGGATGGGGGGAGTGGTGGTGGAGGTGTTGGGGTTCCTCGGGGGATTGATGGGAGTAGTAGTGGAGGAGATGTGAGTAGTGGTGGGGAGGGAGGTAGTGGTAGTGGTAGTGGTACTGGTTCTGGGAGTGGTAGTAGGGTTCAAACTAGATATTTTAGCCAAAGTTTGGATATTTATATTAGTGATGGTAGTAAGTCTGTTAAAACAAAATATTTTTTTAATACTGGATCAAAAAATGATGATGGGAGTGTTAAATATAAGATTTATAGGATAGATAGTGAAGGAGTTTTTGGTTTTGGGAGAAAGATTAGCTTAGTTGGAGAGGTTAAAAATAAAAGGGTTGTTTTTAATTTACCTAATGGCGAGTCTGATGAACATACTTCGGCTTTAGCTGGATTAGAATATGATTTAATAGATAGGAATTTTTATAGATAGTTAATGCGGGGAAGAAGATTTGAACTCCTGTAGGCACTAAGCCACTGCGTCCTAAACGCAGCCCGTTTGACCGCTCCGGCATCCCCGCATGGTAAGGTTAGAAATTATTGGTATAAAAAACTTTTGATTTGATGTTTAGAGTTTTTAGGACAGAAATTTTTTCAAAATTTATGTATAAAAAGTTATTGATTGGTATAATAAATTTGTTTGGTAAGATTATCCTGAAGCTTTTTCTTTTTTCTTTTTGTTTTGTATTTCGGCTTCTTTGACTTTAAGGGCTTCTTCGAGTCCTAGTTTGTCTAGGAGTTCTTTGTAACGATTTCTGATTGTTACTTCGGTGATTCCGGCTACGTCGGCTACTTCTCTTTGGGTTTTCTTTTCGTTGTTTAGTAGGGCTGCTACGTAGAGTCCGGCTGCTGCGATTCCGGCTGGGCCTCTTCCAGATGTTAGTTCTGAACCTTCGGCTTTCTTTAGGATTTTAAGGGCTTCGTTTTGGGTTTTAGGAGAGAGTTTTAGGACTGATGCGAAACGGTGGATGTAGTCTTTTGGGCTTGAGGGTGTTACTTTGATTTTTAGTTTTCTTACTATGAATCTGTAAGTACGTCCGATTTCTTTTCTTTCGACGTCTGATGCTGCTGAGATTTCGTCTAGGGTTCGTGGGATGTCGTAGGATCTACATGCTGCGTAGATGCAAGCTGCGATTACCGATTCCATTGATCTTCCTCTGACTAGTCCTCGTTGTAGGACAAATTGATAGATACGTGAGGCTTCGTCTTTTACAACTTCTGGGAGGTTGAGGAAACTTGCTACTCTTCTTAGTTCGGTCATTGCTAAACGTAGGTTTCTTTCTATTGAGGTTGAAACTCTTTCCTGCCATTTTTTTAATCTTAAGAATTTTCTTGTTGCGCTTGAGTCTAGTTTGTAGATGTCTGATACTTCTCCGACGTTTGTTGTTAGGCCTTTGTCGAATTTTTGCATTGATAATGGTGCTCCTCCACGTCCTTTTTTATTTCTGGAATCGAAGCTACCTTGGAGTTCTTGTGAGGTGTCAACCATTTTTTCTTCTACGACAGTTCCACAATCATTACAGAAAACTTCTCCTAGTTGTTCATCCCAATTGAGACTTACACCTTGGCATTCTGGGCATCGTTTTATATTTGACATTTTTTGTTTTTTAAGATGGTTTGTTTGGAGTTTAGTTTATATTTTAGAATCTTGATAGTAAGGTTTATAAAGTTAATTGGGAAAGGTTTTTAAAGGTTTTGGTGGGGGGTGTTTTTTGAAATGGGGAAGATATATTAAATGTTGTTTGCGGGATAGTTATTGATATGGGATTAGATGAAGATTTGGATAAGGATTTTTTGTCGGCAATCAGAGATAGGGCTATAAATATAAAACTTGCCGTTTATGGTGAAGGATTAACAAACCAGAAATCTATTGACGCTTTAAATAAAGATGAGAAATGGATTAATAATAAATGTTTAGAAAAAGACTATGATAAAGAACCGTATCAAAAATATTATTGGGAGATTATTAGAGAAGATTAATTTTATTCTTTGATTAGAACTGCCTGAACCATTCCTTCTTGGCTAGGTCGGTTGGTTATACGTGCTTTTCCTAGTTCGGTTTCGATTATTGCGGATTTTAGTAAGAGGTTTTGACGGGCTGAGAAACGGTTTGATGGGGTTTCTAAGACGTTTTTGATTTTTGTCTTTGTTGCTTTTTTTGTTTCTGGGTTGATGATGTTTGCTTCTTGGGTTGATAGTAATACGTTTTTTTTGTTTCCGCCCATTGTTCTAAGGGTTTTCTGCTTTTCAGTACGTAGTTTTACTTTTCTTTCGATACCTGAGAGGTTATCTTTGGTTTTCTTTTTCTGTTTATGATATTTTCCTCCAGATATTTTTCTACCGTATGCCATAGTGGATTTGAGAAAAAATTGTATTTAAACCTTTGGGTTGTTTTTTGTTGTGGGAGTTATGGGTTAGAGGTCATCTAGGCTGGTAAGATTGGAATCTTTTTTATCTAGTGAATCGTTTGATAAAATATCTTGAGGGAGATTATGTTTGTTTACAGATTCTTCGAGATGTGTTTCTGAGGAGTTATTGTATTGTGTTGAGAGGTATATTAAACCAGCTCCGCTTACTAATGTTGCTCCTAATACTACTCCTGAAAATACTTTTCCGAGTGCGTAACGAATTGGATCTTTTATCGCTTTTTCTCTAATACCCACTCTGATTCCATCAAGATAATTCATAAGGAAAGTTGGATTGTAAAATTTATAAAGGTTTGGTTTTGATGCGCTATTTGAGAAGTTAATCTAGTGCTGAGTAGCTAGGGGGAAGTTTGTTAGTGTTTTCTGGGTTATTGTAATGTGCATCTTGTGAAGAAAGATTTTTGGGAAGTGGGTTGTGGGGAAGTGTATCGCTAGTTCTAACTTCATTGTAATTTGTTTGGAGTGGATTATGGTTTTGCGACATTAGACAGGCTGTTGATGTTACTCCAATAATTAAACCCAAACCTAATCCTGATAATGTGCCTATAGATATTCTGCTGGTCATATAACTTATAGGATTTTCATTAGTTCCTTTTTTAATATCTTCTCTAATTTTTTCAAGAGACTTCATGAAATGAATTGGATGGTAAGATTTATAAAGGTTTATTTTGTGGGTTAGTTATGAAAGCAAAATTAATTGGGAGTTATCCCCATTGTTTCAAGAAATAGAGATTTTGATAGTTTGGCTTTTGGTTTGGATTCTAATGAATTTGATGATTATGAGAAGTTTTTTATAGGTGGTTTAGACTTATCTAGTAAATATGGCGGACGTAGTTTAGTGGTAGAACGCATGGTTGTGGTCCGTGCAGCGGGAGTTCGATTCTCCCCGTTCGCTTTTAATTTTAATTTGGGAGCATTTGGCACTATGAGTGCTGGTTGTCGGCATTGAGTCTGTGAATGATTGTTTTTGGTTGGGTAAATTTATTGGGGGTCTGAGAAGATGAAGGATAGATTATCTAGAAAGTATCTGGAAAAGGTTGAACAAGTGGGATTTGTTTCTGAAATAGGTGGGGTTCCTAGGTTGAATATGATGGGTGGAGAGTTATGTGTTAATGCTACGCTAGCCTTTGCTTCTCAGCTTTTTGATAGTGGGGAATTAATCACTAGCGGGGTGGAGGGTAAGATAAAATATGAGAATCGTAATGGGATTACAAAGATTTCTATTCCGCTGAAATATGAAAAACTGAAAAATGTTATATTATTTGAGGGGATTGGTTTTATTTGTATAGCTAAGAATGAAAATGTTAGGATAGATAAGAAATTTCTTTTTGATTTTTGTAATAAATATAAATTGTCTGCTTTTGGTGCTATAGTTTATGAGGGAAATCGGATTGATCCATATGTTTATGTTAAGGAGGTTGATTCTTTTGTGAGAGAAACTGCTTGTGGTTCTGGAAGTATTGCTTTTAGTTTGTTTAGTGGTTATAGGGAAATTATTCAGCCTACAAAGAAAGTTATTGAGGTTAGGAGAGTAAGTGATAAAAATATTGAGGTGATTTCTAAAGTTTGTGAAATTAAGGAGGAATTGATAAATGACTCGTAATTCTATTACTCCAAAAAAAATATCTGAAATGGTTGGCAAATATCAAAGATCTTCAGGAGAAGCGAGAGCTAGGTTAAGGGAGAAACTTGATGATGTTGCTAATCGTGATAGGTTTACTGATAATTTTATTATTAATGCTGATGGGGTTGATATGGAAAATGTTGTTTCTGAATTGGGTAGGTTTGGGGCTGAAGGTACTTATGAATATCTTTATGGAGGGGATGACTAATGGGAAGTTTATTAAATAAAAATTACCTGAGTGTAGAAGATAAAATGGAAACGGTAAAAGGGTTTAGAGATATAGAAGATGCTACAAAGAGAAATGTGGTTCGTAGAGTTATTGAGGATACTTTTAAGTTGTATAATTTTATTCCGGTTGAGACTCCGATTATTGAGTATGAGAAGTTTGTTAAGGGAGAAAATGCGAGTGATGAATCGGTTAGTGATATTTTTAAGTTGAAGGATAAGGGTAAGAGGGATTTGGCGTTGAGGTATGAGTTTACTTTTCAGTTGAAGAGAATAAGTAGGAATAAGAAGTTGCCTTATAAGAGGTATCAAATGGGGCCTGTTTTTCGTGATGAGCCGGTTGGTGGGAATCGGTGGAGGCAGTTTACTCAGTGTGATATTGATGTGGTAGGGAGTGATGTTAGGGATGAAGCTGAGGTTCTTAAGGCTACTAGCGAGATACTGAAGAAATTGGGAATTGATTTTACTATTAATTTTAATAATAAAAAATTGTTGAACGAGATTTTGGATAGTGCTGGGGTTGACGTGGATGATAGGGTTGAGGTGATTAGGGAGATTGATAAGTTGGATAAGTTGGATGAAAAGGAAATTCGGGCTAACTTGAAAAGATATAATGCGGAAAAGGTAATTGGGATTCTGAAAAAACCTAGGCCGTATTTTAGGAAGTTTAAGTCTTATGGTGAGATATTGTTATTGGAGAGGTTGTGTAAGAATTATGGGTTTAAGATTAATTTTGTTCCGTTTTTGGCTCGAGGGTTGAGTTATTATAATGGGAGTATTTTTGAGGTGAAGAGTAAAGTTAAAGAGACGATTACTGCAGGCGGTAGTTATATGATAAACGGGATACAATCGACGGGGATTTCGTTTGGGCTTGATAGATTGACATTGGTTTCGGGGATTGGTGATGAGGTTAAGAAAGTTTTGGTTATAAGTTTGGGTGAGGATAAGGAGAGTATTGAATTGGCTGGGAAGATTCGTGATAATGATGTTCCGTGTTCGGTTTTTTATGGGAAGCCGAGTAAAGGGTTGGATTATGCTAACTCTTTGGGAATTCCTTTGGTGGTGTTTGTTGGGAGTGAGGAAGTTAAGAAAAAGAAGTTTAAATTGAAGAACATGAATAGTGGGAAGGAGAAGTTGTTGAGTGTTGGTGGGTTGGTTAAGGAGATTGTGGGTAGGTAGGGTGTTTAGGGATTATTGAGTTATTGTTTCTATTTTAATATGAGTTATATGGCGTCGTCCTTTTGCTTTTTCTTTATACATAAATAGATATCCTTCAGGAATAATCGCATCTGCATCATCATGGTCTTTAATGAACTCTATCAAACTGCTTTCATTTTTATTATTTTTTAATATATCTGCTAAACTTATACATGCTTTATGTTTATCTTTTGGAGGTACGTAACAAATATTTTTTGGATTTATTTGATTAGTTTCTCCTCTCCCTTCCTTAACAGTCCAATTATCATCTTTGTTTATTGGTCTAGTATATTCTGCTCCATTGCTGGTTATATAAGTTACCATTGCAAATATTATATTAGGTTTTAATATATAAGGATTATTGTATAGAAATAGTTATTGTTTATTTTTTTCTAGAATTAAGATGTAGTTTTTCTTTGTGAATCTGTCTACTATTTGATCGTTTTTTTCTTCGTGGGTTTTAAATGAGAGGATTTTGAATCCTACTGACTTTATTAAGTTGGTTAGTTCTTGTTTTTTGTAGAGATAGTAATATCTCATGTGAGGTATGTTGTGTTCTCTCCAAGACATGTAGATAGATCCCTTGTTTTTTATGTGTTTGAATCTTTTGTCGGTAGAATTCCAGGTTGTTAGGATTGCTTTGGCTTTTGGTTTTAGTACTCTATGGAATTCTTCTAGGGCTTTTTTTCTGTTTTCTTTGGTTTCTATGCAATGGAGTGAGGCGATGAAAAGTCCGTGGTCGAATGTGTTGTCTTTTATTTTTTTTAGGTCTTGGGCTTTTGATTTGAATAGTCTATCTTTTATGTTGTTTAGTTTGATGTGTTTTTTGGCTTGGATTAATTGGTTTTTGGAGAAGTCTATTCCGTAGTAAGTTATGTTTTTGTTTGGGATCATGTTTCTTCCGGTTCCGCAGCCTAGATCGATTATTTTGCCTTTTTTGTTTTTTAAGAAATCCTTTACTGCCGGGATTTGTTTTACTACGTAGGTTTTCCAGGGTTTGGCTATGTTGTCCCAGACTTTTTCTTGGGTTGGCTTTTTGTTTGTAAGTTCGTAATCTTCTTTGCTTATGATCTTTGTAGTTGGTGATGGTTGCATTTTGATTTTCTAGTTGATAATCTTTATATCTTTTATCTTTGAAAAATCTTGATCGAATGTTGCTAGGCTGAGTATTCTTTCTTGTATCATTGTAGCGATAATAGAGCAGTTAGTAAAACTTAGTTTTGTGTCTTTTTGATTTTTGAATGTCTCCCATGTTTTGTTGAATAAATTAGTGTTGTTCATTAACGTTGGAACTTTTTTTAGGGTTTCACCTATGGTAATAACTTTTTGGAGATCTCTTAATCTTAAGAAGAGTACGGTTACACACTCATTAAAAATATTTTCATTTATTATGATATCTTCTTTTCCTGATGAGATTGTTTTAATTATTTTTACTGCTCTGTTGTGATGTTTGTCTTTTTCATTATAATATGCAATAATAACACTGCTATCAAGAAAGATCATTTTCTTTTCCGTATAGGGTTTTGTCTATTTCACTACTGAGGTTTTCATTTTCTGGGCCAAAGTCGAATGGTTTTAATTGCATTAATGCTTTGATTCCTTTTTTTTCTTGTCCTTGTTCTTTTTCATTGAGATATTTCTGCATGGCTATTGTTAATGCGATGCCGAGTTTCATTTTTTCTTGGATTGCTCTCGCACGAAACTTACGAAATGTTTCTTCATTGACTTCTCTTACTCCTATAAATGTATTTGTCATTTTGTTAAACATGTTAAACAAAATATATAAAGTTTTTGGTGTGGATAGGTTTTATGTTTTATTAATTGAAGGATTTTTATGAGAATTTTTTAGATTAAATAGTTTACTTTATAAATACGCCTATTCTCGATTTTATATTAAGGGAAGATGAAAATACCAGAACCTGGAGAGATAAGGAAGCCATCGAAAACTTTGGCAGGAGTTACGCCGTTGACGGTTGTGGTTGAGCCGAGGAAGTGTGATCATGGGACTTGTGTTTATTGTCCTGGGGGGGAGAAGGTTCCGCAGAGTTATACTGATAAGAGTCCTGCGGTGATGAGGGGGATGATGTTGGATTATGATCCGTTTGAGCAAGTTAAGGTTAGGTTGAAAGCTTTTTCGGTAATGAATCATCCTACGGATAAGATAGAGTTGATAATATTGGGGGGGACTTTTTTGCAGTATCCTGAGGGTTATAGGGAGAATTTTATTAAGAAGTGTTATGATGCGATGAATGGGCGTGATAGTAAAGATTTGGAAGAGGCTAAGAAGATAAATGAGAATGCTCGTCATCGGTGTGTTGCGCTTTGTATTGAGAATAGGCCGGATAATTGTTCGGAAAGAGAGATCCGTGAGATGTTGAGGTATGGGTGTACTCGGGTTGAGATTGGAGTTCAGATGCCTGATGATGAGTTGTATAAAAAGACAAATAGGGGGCATGATGTTAAGGTTGTTGTTGATGCCACTAAAAGATTAAAAGATAGTGGATTTAAAGTTGGTTATCATATTATGCCAGGTTTACCTTATAGTAACAGGGCTAAAGATCTTAGATTGTTTAAAGAGATTTTTGATAATAGCGATTATAAGCCGGATCAGTTGAAGATTTATCCTTGCCAGGTTATTGAAGATAGTCCGCTTGCTAAAAGTCATGAGT
>Ga0187833_10003194_pt1 | contig 16800 bp, 15 predicted proteins | sample ETNtaG_37_FD_167968 | JGI IMG/M metagenome (GOLD analysis project Ga0187833, IMG submission 167968) | Marine microbial and viral communities from oxygen minimum zone, Eastern Pacific Ocean - ETNP2014_SV_400_PacBio MetaG (Illumina Assembly) | ecosystem: Environmental > Aquatic > Marine > Hypoxic...
AGATAGATTCCCAAAGTAAAGTCTCTCTTCTTTCTCGATTACGACCAAAATAGAAATTGTTTCTTTTATAGTTAAATCCCATTAAAAAAAGAATTGTTTTTTTATTTTCTTTTTTTTTAATTTTTTTATTTTTGTTATCGTAGTCAAATCTAAAGGAGCCTACTGTGAAAATTTTTTGATTCTTTTTAAGATCCAATTTATTTAAAACACATTTTTCATCTTCAATAAAATCCTTTAAATAGTCTCCATATGCAATATGATTCTTGCAAAGCCTGAAATCTGTTGGATCATAAGGTGCCATAGAATAGGTTAACCCAAAACCACCATGAGACCATGTTAAATAAGGTATTTTTGAATCTACACAATTTTTCCTAAACACTACATTTGGTAAGTAAAAAGGAGCCATTGATTGGAAAATTACACAAGCTGGTTTGGTTTTAATTATTATATTCTTTGCCTTGTTATGCTCTTGAATTAAAAAATCTAATTGCTTAACAAATTTTGATAAAATTTCATAAAATACTAGTTCAAAACTTATCTCTTTATATTTAATTAGCTCTGCAAATTTATGGTTATTTTTTAGATTATCTATAAAATTCTTTAAGAAAATTTTATTATTTTTAAATCTAATGGCCAAATCACCATTTTGATAATTTATATAAGACTTGGAATTAGTAGGATAAAGCTTCTTATATCTATCAATTTCGATACAACCAATGGACAAATATTTAGGCCTATACAAATAATAAGTTGTAAGAAAATTTATTTTATAATAAATATTTTTCGCTTCATTTTTTAATTTTTCAATATAAGTAAAAATTAATTTTTTTATATTATTAAAAAATGAATAAAAAGATTTATTTTTTTTAGGTGGAAATACAAAACTAATTTTATTTTTATAATCTTTAATTGTTTGTAAAAGATCTTTAATAACGCTTATTTTAGAATCTATTAAAAAATATTTATTAATTATAATTTTACCAGTATCAGCAACTATTATTTCTGATGGTCTAAATCTCTCTATGAGTTTAGTAATAAGTTCTGAATAGTAAAATAATTGATCAAATGAAATTTTGAATACGTAATAGTAATCATTGAATAATTTCCAATCTAACCTTTTAAATCTTTCTTCAGTATTAAATAAGGCTTTATCTAATTCCTCAGTAATTTTTATGCTCTGTTCTGTAATATCCTTATACCTAGACCATAGATCCTTATTAATACAAAACTCATAAGTTTCAAAATATGAAACTTTATTGGTTTTTAAAAAAAAACTTGATTCAGGATCTAATGAAACAATTACATCATCTTTAAAAGATGATTTTTTTTTAACAATTTCTTTTGCGTGCCACAAAAATTCAACTAGAATTAGTTTCATTTTTTTTAGTAGAAATATTATTTATTATATTATTTAGAAAGAAATTGATTAATTATTTTCCCAATATCTGAACTTAGGTATTAGTTCTTTTTCTTCTTTTGTGATAGTTTTTTTACCATCACCAAGCATAATTGGAAATTTTGACAAAATATTTGTTAATTCTCTAATCCCAGGTTCTGCAAGTGAGGCTGATTGATCAGTTCCATACATCGTTCTATCTAAAGTTATATGTCTTTCGATATAATCAGCCCCTAAAAACCACGCAAAATATGTTGGAGAAACAGTTGTTTCATGACCGCTATATCCAATTTTACATTTATATTTTTTTTTCAATTCTGGTATTAAATTTAAATTTAAATTTTTTTCATCACAAGGGTAGGTGGAAACACAATGCATCAAAACAAAATCACATTTATTTTTATTAAATATATTAACAGCATTATCTATATCTTTTGTTTCGCACATGCCCGTCGAAATAAAAGTTAATTTTTTTTCTTTAGCAATCAATTCTAGTAAATTTAAATTAGTAACCATTGCAGATGCCACTTTATTATATTTTGTTTTATACTTTTTCATAAATTTTAAACTATTTACATCCCAAGGTGAACAGAACCAGTCAATTTTTACAATATTTTTCAATTTCATTGAATTCCTTTTCTCCAAGTTCTATTTTCTGTTTGTATTCCAAATAAGTCATTTCACCCCATGGTGTATTTCTAATTTTTTCCTTTTGGTGTTCTGGTACACAAATATCAGGATCTCTTTTTTGAAATTTAACTGAATCAAAATTGTATTTTTTAGCAAGATCGATAAGCTTTTTGGCTAACTCCAATGATCCATTATGGTTAATACCTATTTCAGCAATTAAAAAGGGACGTTTTCTTTTCATAATATAATTATAATGTAAATCCACCATCCAAAACAAACTCTGCGCCGGTCGAATAAGACGATTCGTTTGAACAAAGATATTTAACTATTCCATTTATTTCTTTTAAATTCATCATTCTTCCTAAAACAGATTTGGATGAATACTTTTTAATAAATCTCTTGCTTTGTTTGTTTTTGATACCCCCTGGAACTATACAGTTAACTCTAATATTTGGAGACAAGTGAACAGCTAAATATTTAGTTAAATAAATTACAGCAGACTTTGAGACTGCATAACCGACATGTTTATGTTTTCCTTTCATATAAATTTTTGGATCTGGAGAAACAACTCCATATATTGATGAAAAATTAATTATGTTTCCCTTATTATTATTTCTTGCATATTCTCTACAAACAGAAAATAAACTTGTAACATTTAAATTTAAATATTTATTAAAAGATTTTAAAGACACATCAAAAAGATCGCTTTTATCTTTTGAATTTTCTTTAAAAATATGGTCATTAAATCCGAATAAATTTATTAAGTGATTTGCTTTGTTTTTCTTAAACCAACTTTTAACAAAATTTTCATTGGTCAAATCTTGACCTAGGCTTCTAGAACACCTTATTATTTTAAAACCATTTTTTTTAAGAAATTTTGTTATCTCTCTTCCTACTAAACCCTCAGATCCGGTAATTATTACTTTTTGCATAATACTTATTGTAAAAAATCACCAATTATTTTTTTATCACAGTGATCTGTGCACATATTACAACTATCTCCCGTTTTTTTGTCAAAATGAGTTTTTCTAAAATTTGAATATTTTTCACCATTCCATATATCAATTAGCGATTCAGTTTTGGCGTCACCTAAAATAATTTCATTATTATAATCCTCAGTGCACATTGCAATTTCACCATTTGATTTAACTGCAAATGATGACCAAGGGAAATGACAAAATTCGGACCAATCTACTGACTTGCCTGAAGCGGCATGTAGATCTTTTTTGCCCTGAAGATCATCATACCAGGTCTGATCTTGACTTTTTAAATAAATATAAACATTTGATCCTTTAAAAACTTCCTGCAATTGAATCCATTCCTCCATTTGAGTTGGGCGTTGTAAATCAATCATTGTAATAACAACTTTTGTACTGAGTTTTCTTTTTTCTTTTTCTTCTATGGTTTCCATAATTTTTTCATAGGCCTTAGTATAGTTTGAGGCTGTACCTCTTAATTTTTTATGGGTGACATTGTCTATACTATCAATTGAATATTTTAAATAGTCCAATCCAGATTCCATCATCTCTATATTTTTTTTCACACTTATATTAGAAGGGTTGCAACTAAAATATGTCCCAATACCTTTTTTAGATAATATTTTAACTCTGCCTGCTAGTTTTTTATCTAACAAAGGATCACCAAATCCATGCAAAACAATTACTCTTGGAATAATGTGTAAGAAAAAATGATTTTGATCCATCCCGTCTTTTTTTATTCCATATTCATTAACAACAAAATTTTCCCATCTCTTCCATTCTTGATCGTTCCAAGGTCTAATTTGGTCTACTACTTTTTGAAATATATCTTCATTTAAATGTTCAATTTTCCGAGTCATCCTTGTTGTTCTGGGGCAAAAAATACATGTCATGTTACAAGCATTGGTAGTTTCCATGTTATATATTACTGGTTCTTTGCTTCTAAAGCTTTCAAACTTTTCAAATAATTCTTCTCTTTCAAACTTTTTTCCAGAAAGAATTTCTTTTTTTAATTGATGAATTTTTATATAAAAATTTATATTAATCATAATACTCTTATCTATAGTTTATAATTTAAAAATTTGCTTAACTAATTTAACATCTTCCATTTCATCAACATCAATAGAATTTATTTTTTTCATGTAATAAACCCCTATTTTTCCAAATAATCTATTATTATATTTAAGAAAACCCTTGGTTTGAAAAATATATATAGCTCCATTTTCAAATATTAATTTATCCATTTTTTGAGAATTTTTTCTTTTCGTGTAATCATAACTGAATGAAGAAAGTTTGCTTTTTTTAGTTTTCCAAATAAAATCTTTTTTTGAAAAAGCTGAAAAAATAGAATTATATTTTTTCCTCTCAAATAAATTTATACATTCATTAATATGTTTAGAATTTCTTAATGGACTTGTGGGTTGTAAAAGAATTATATTTTTTACACTTAATGTTCTTTTTTTAACATAATTAACATAAGCATGTTTGATTGCTTCTTCAGTTCTTGAAAAATCTCCACATATTTTTTTTGGTCTTTTCAATGGAACAATTTTATTTCTTTTAGCTATTTTTAGAATTTTATCATCATCTGAAGTTAAAATAATTTTTTGAATTTTTTTTGATTTTTTGGCTGCTTCAATGGTAAATTTTACTAATTGTTTTTTATTAATTTTAACTAAATTTTTGTTTATAATTCTTTTGGAATTTTTTCTTGCCGGAATTATAGCCAAATAATTTATGTTTTTAGTCATGCTGATTGTATTGTGTTTTCTATGCTTCTAATTATTTTATTTTTTATATTACTCTTATCTTCAACATGATAAATTTTTTTGCCTAACTTAGATATTTCTTCTTTTAATTTGCTGGGATTATCAAATAGTATAGATTTACTTTTATTTAATAACTCTTCAAAATTGTAACACATTATTTCTGATGAAAAGTAATCAAAAGCATCTGTTACAATATTTTTCATATTATGAGTGTATTCGTAAAATAGTAGTGGTATTTCTTTGGATAAGCTTTCATCAGCTATGGAGGTGTGTTTAGCTATTATTAAATCGGCATTAGCGCACAATTTATAAGAATGAAATGGTTCCTTGTAATAATTAGATATAATTATATTTTCACAACTATCTACTCTGTCCAAAATATCTTTAAAATATGAGTTGCTTCTCCATTCCACGTATTTATATCTTATAACTATAAAAGTGTTTTTTAATTGTTTAGATAATTTAATAACATCTTCTAAAAAACTTACTTGTGCTGACCATGACACAATTGTTTCCTTATTAGATTCAAACCAATTTTTCGTTGAATGATGTCCTAAAAAAACTATTATTTTTTTTCCGTCTGCTTTAGCCTTAGAAATTTCATCTGGAATATTTTTTTTTTTATATTCAGAAATATAATCACTTCTATACTGACCAGCGGGTATAATATTTTTAACATCGTGATATTTTGAATTTTTAATGATCCTTGCCGCAAACTCACTAGATACGTAATATGTATCAAGAATTACATTAGAGAAAGATGAAAAAAAAGTGTGTATGAAACGTTCTTGAGTAGCAATTGTTTTAATATTATTATTCTCTAGTGCTAATATTAGTGATTTAGGACATAACACCTCATAATCAATTATAGCAATTTTAAGATTTGTAAACTTTTTAATAATGTCACAATATTTTATATACATATTATATTTTTGAATAAAAAATAACCATCCAAGAAATGTATTCCAACCTCTTATTAGATAAAAAGTTTTAATCATACCCATTATCGTTTTTAAAAAAATTTTAATTCTAGAAAATTGCATTTTGTTAAGAGCAATCCAATGCATGTTTTGTTCTGGCTTAGTGTAGTTCGAATAATCTAAATGCAATATATTATATTTATTTAAATTTGAATTAATGTCCTCTGAATAATAAAGTGTTTTTTCAAAAATATTGTGTGAATTTGTTCCATATATAATTCCCCTATGTGGAATTAATGCTACGGTCTTTTTACTTATTTCATTTAAATCTCGTTCGTTTAAAATTTTACTATTCTGCTTTTTTTTATAAATAATTGTAAATATTGAGAAAAATACTGATATTATTTCTCCAAAAAACCTCCTTAAATATTTTAAAATATCTAAAGGAACCACAATCTTAAAGATGTTTTTTGCCCTCCTTGCATTATAAAAGTCTTTAAACTTAAAACTCACATATATTAATCTTTTTTGAGGATATAAAGCTGACCAAGTTGCAAGGGGCGATGTATAGCTTTGATGCTTTGATATAAAATCTTGTAATAACAATCTAATTTTTTTTTTTTCATTTTCATTAATTGAAAATAAACTACAAAAATTTTTTAAAATTGAATCGGGTGCCAATTCTATGTTTCTCTTATATGCTATTTCATCTGGATCGCTAGTAGACAAACAAACGGATTCTCTAGATGAAATTTTTTTTTGAAATTCTATTGGAAGTGGAACAATATTATTTTTTTTTAATTTTGTAGCTATTTTATTTTTTTTAATATCAAATTCTTCATCAATAAAAATATAATAAACTTCAAATTTTAAATATTTGAGTATTATCATTATAAATATTTGTAAATAAGTTACATTTCCAAAAATAATATGCATTTGATTAAAAAAGTTAATGGTTTTTAAATAATTGTCCAACCACCATCTACTAGAATATTTGATCCGTTAATATATGAGGATGCATCAGAGGCAATAAATGTAATTACATTTGCCACCTCTTCTGGATCGCCTAGCCTCTTGAGGGGAACTTTTTTTTCATAATTTTTAATAAATTGCTTTTCTTGAAAATTTAATCTGCCAGCCACATGACCTTTCAATCCTCCAGAACAAATACTATTAACTCTTACACCATATCTTCCATAATATGACGCCATTTGTCTGGTTAAATTTACTAACCCACCCTTTATAATTGAATAAGGCATATTTTCTGTCATTGAAGTTTTTTCATAAACGCTTAGGTCCTGGCCCAATAAACCATAAATAGAATTTAAATTTATAATGTTTCCTTTTATTTTATTTTTTACCATTTTTTCGGCCACAATTTTTGAAAGCCATGCATAACTGTTCATATGAATTTCAATATTCTTTGTCATCCTTTGTAAGGTAATTTTGCTAAAAGAACATTTTCCCCAATCATTCGTTTTGGGATATGAGCAATTAATGAATACATCAGGACTACCAAACCTTTTAACAATTTTATCAAAATTCTTATTCAAAGTTTTTAATTTTGAGCAATCAAATTTTTCAAATTTAGCATTCTCTGGTATTTGTTTTTTTTTAATATCAAGAATTATTACTTTTCCTCCAACCGACAAAATATTTTTGACTACTTTTGAACCTATTAAACCGCAACCGCCCAAAATATAAACTTTTTTATTTATTAATTTAATTTTGTTTAAATAGTTTTCAGACATTATTTTTCCTTAATAAAAATTCTACTATTTGCAAATCAAGTTTACTATCTATATCGATTGATCTACTTTCGGGCATTTCATAAAGTACTGTTTTTTTATTCATGAATGATTTAAAATTCATTAAAGATTTCCTATTCCAAATATAAATTGATGCATTGCAATCATAAACTTGCGGAGCATCTTGTCTTCTAAAAATATTTTTTTTATGTTCCTTAATTCTTTTTAACCCTCTCATTTTTTTCTTATCTATTACTTCTACCATATTAAAATAAGGATTTTTTTTTGATTTGCTCCCTGTAACTAATACATTGGCCTTTTTTTTAATAAAAAATTTATATGCGTTTATTATATCTTTAACTTTTCTTAAAGGAGATGTTGCATCTAATTCAACTATAACTTCAAATTTTTTATTATAAAATTTTTCTGCTTGAATTAGAGCATGTTTAACAGCTGGAATTTTTGGACTTTTGTCTAAAGCCATTTTTTTTGGTCGCAAAAACCAACCTTCAGCTCCATAAGATTTTGCAATCTTTAGTATTTTTTTTGAATCAGTTGATATTACTACATGATCAAAAATCTTTGATTTTATAGCTTGTTTAATTGTAAAATACATAAGAGGTTTACCATTAACTAACCTTAGGTTTTTATTCTTTACTCCTTTGGAACCACTTCTCATGCTTATAGTGCACAATATTGAATTCATTATTTTTTTGATTTTGATCTTATTTGAGCAATTAAGTCTACTAGTTGTTTTCCTTCTTTAAATGTACAAAGTCTATCTTTAGATTTATTTTTTAATATAGCTAAATGTAGTTCTTTATAATCAGAATTTCTGTTTGAATTTTTAAAATTATAAATTTTTTTTTTGTTACTGTTATAATATACAACATTTTTATTAACTAGATCTGCCTGCATGCTTATATTTTTTCCATCTATAAATATTTGACGAGTACGTTTACGAGTAAAATAATTCAATGTAATTTGAATTGATGGAACTGTTTTTGTTTTTCCAACTAAATTTAAAAAATCATCTGTTTCAATATTTAAATTTGAAAGTTTCTTTGATTTGCAATGTTGAACTTTGATTTTACCAAATAACCATTGAACATAATCAAGTTCATGGCTTAAATCTAATAATACTCCACCGCCAAAAGTTTTTTTTGCACTTGAAGATTTGTTGTATTCAATATTTTTTCTCCAATCAGGTAAATAAGAGCCACAAAAAATATTGACACTCCAAATTTTTTTGGATTTTATCTTTTCTTTTAAAAAATTTATTATTGGGTTAAATCTTAAATTATACCCAACAAACAATTTATTTTTTTTTATATTAATTTTGTTTGGTTTAGAAAATAAAGGCTTCTCAACCAAAATAGTTTTATTATTAAAGTTTCTTTCAATGAATTTAACTTTGTTAATATGATCACTTGTTGGATTGGATATTACTATATAATGTGGATTAATCTTGTTTAAAGCTTTTATGTTTTTAATAGTTTGAAAATTTGTAAGTTTTTGATTTGTTAAAATAGTCAAATTTTTTTTCTTAACCAATCTTGATAAAATATATGCATGCCTTCGTCCGATCGATCCATAGCCTGAAATTAGTACGGATTTATTCATATTAGCCTATCTACAGCCTTACGGTATTCTGACCATTGCCCAACATCTATCCAAGATTCATCGTCTATAGGAAATACTCCTATCTGTTTTTTTTTTGATCTCGCATTTTTTATCAAATCTGTCATGTCATAACTTTTATTTTTTGGTATTAATCTTATTAAATTAGGATTCAATACATATAGACCAACATTTACAAAAAAATCAAATTTTGGTTTTTCAATTATATCTTGTAAGTAGCCTTTTTTTGTAAGTTTACATGTTCCATATGGAATCGTATGTTCTTTTGAGGATGCTACCAAAGTTATATCGTTACCATTTGAAATATGAAAATTCATTAGATCATCTAAATTAATATCTACGATTGTATCACAATTAGTTACCATAAAAGGTTTCTTGATTTTGCCAGTCAAAAGGCTGAGGCCGCCGACTGTTCCTAGAGGTTTGGACTCAACTATAAAAGTTAATTTAAATTTAGGTTTCATTTCGCTAAAGTAAGCCCTAATAATTTTGCTTTTATAGTTAGAGGTAATATAAAAATTAGAAACTTTATTCTCAGCAAATTTTTCAATTATATGTTCAATAACTGGTTTTTCATTAATTGGAACCAAAGGTTTAGGCAAAATAGAAGTGAATGGTTTCATTCTTGCACCTTTTCCACCAGCCATAATAATAACAGTTTTTGGAAAAGCCTTGGAATTATTAAAGTTCTTAACTTTTTTAAATAAATCAGTGAAAAAAATTACTTCAATTACTTTTTTTGCATTATCAACTACTGGAATAATATCAACTTTCTTTTTTAAAAAAATATCTTTTATTTGAGCTTGGGTGTAATTGTTTTTTTTTAATAAAACCGGTTTTTTTTCATAAATACCCTTAATTTTATCTTTAAGAAATTTTCCTTTTAATATAACTCTTCTAACATCTCCATCAGTTAGAGTTCCAAGAATCTTGTTTGCCTTGTTTACAACTATCAAACAACTTTTTCCTGATTTACCTAATTGTTTAAGAGCATCTTTAATACTAGCTTCTGGCTGTATAAATAATTTTTTCATATTTTATCAATAAATTTTTTTCTTAAAATTTTATCTCTTTTATTAACATTTAAAATAATTTTTACTACTTTTTTCAAAGAAATTTTAGCATCATAAGGGTTTTTAACACTTTTTAATTTATATAATAATTTACCGTTTTTAATCCTTAAAATATTACTATAAATATCCCTCCAGGAGTATTTACAATCTATAACGTTTTTAGGCTTAAATTTTCCATCTTGTCTTGTGCCAATATTTATTACAGGAACATTAAATGAGGCAGCTTCTACTATTCCACTAGAAGTATTTCCAATCATAGCCAAACAATTTTGCATTAGATTTGAATATAAACTCAAGCCACAATTTTTCACAATTTTATACTTTTTTTTATTAGATAATTTTTTTAATAATGTATTGATAATTTTATCATGACCAACATCAGCATTGGGATAAGTTATAACCACATTTAGTTCTGTTTTTTTGATCGCCTTAATAATTGAATTAATTTGATATTTTGTTTTTTTTAATTCTTGTGTTACGGAATGAAAGGTTAAAAGTAAATAAGGTTCACTTAAATTAATACCTATTTTTTTTGAAAGTTTATCAATACTTATTTTTTTAATAGATTTTAAAAGATTAATTCCATGTACCCCAGCTACTTTTACTCTCCATTTTTCCTCGCCTAATTGTATTAATCTTCTTTTATAACTTTTTAATGCAACAAAGTGATAGTGGCTCATTTTAGTTAAAGCGTGCCTTACCAATTCATCAACAGCACCTTCGGTAACTGCTCCTCCATAAAAATGAATTACAGGAATATTATTTGGAATAGATGCTATAGGAGCCATTAACATTTCCAATCGATCACCAAGCACAATTAAGCTGTCGGGATTGTACCTTTTTATATTTTTTGACAAAAATTTTAGATCTTCAGAAAAACTTTTTATTATCCAGGACGCCTTATCTGAATATGATCTATAAAAATTTTTTGGCTTAATAATTTTAAATTTTTTATCAATAAAATTAATTGTCTTGCCAAACTTGCTAGCATAATGAGCGCTTGAAAGAACTAAATAAAGATTTACCTTTGGTGTTTTATTTAACTCGTCTAGTATAGGAAAATATCTGTCATAATCAGATCTTCCAGCAGAAAAAACAAATATTTTTTTCATTTTTACTTTAATTCTTTTTTAAAAATTACTCTATTCTTTTCCTTATTCACTATCAATTTTCTTCCAATAAACTTTTTTATATCTAATGGTGAAATTCCTGTTCCTGGCCTTTTAAAAACAATATCACTTTTTTTTAAAATACTTCCCTTAGTAATTGCCTTATTAGTAACCAAACTTTTTCTAGAAACGTTTCTTACATTTATTTCTTCATTTGAAAATTTTTTTTTGCTTGATCCTAATATTACTTCTAATTTTCTAATTTTTTTTACTAAAATTTCAAAACCTTTAATTGTAATAGAAGTTTTATGATCGGGGCCCTTTAGTAATTTTGAGGTAGTTACATGTTTTTCAACAGTAGAAGCACCTTTTGCAATAGCTGCTAAACATGCTTCTGTACCTAAAGAATGATCGGAATAACCAATTTTAGTTCTAAATCTTTTCTTAAGTTCATCTACAACGTTTAGATTTAAAGATTCTTCTTTTGCCGGATAAGAGCTTACGCAATGTAAAATGGTTATATTATTATTTCCAAATTTATTTAATTTTTTTAAAGTTTTTTTAATTTCGTCATATGTAGACATTCCTGTTGAAAATAAAACCGGTTTTTTTTTCCTTGCAATATAATCAATCATATCGGTTGAATGAGTTTCGCCTGAAGCAATCTTGAAAAAGGGAACATTGATAATTTTGTCTAAAAAAATTAAACTTTTTAAATCAAAAGCCGTACATGCGTAAACTACTCCCAATTTTTTACAAAGTTTTGATAATTTTATATGGCTGCTTTTGCTCAATTGTAAACTTTTACTCATTTCAAAAATTGTTTTTTTTAGATCATTTTTTTTTTGATAATTAGCCTTAAAGGCATCATGGCTATAAACTAATTTGGGATCGCCTATCTGAAATTTTATTACATCTGCTCCCACCAAAGCTAATTTTTTAACCATTTTAACTGCCTTTTTTATTGAACCATTATGGTTAGGTCCAATCTCAGCAATAATCAGTGTTTTGCCTTTATTTTTTTTAAGCTTTTTCATTTTTTTTTATTATTTTTTTTAAATTTTTTAAACTTGAAAAATTTTTGTAGTTTATATCCTTCTCACTAATTTTAATTTTAAAAAACTTTTCAATTTCTTCGACAAAATCAAGTAACTGAAGTGAATCAAAATTTTCCGAAAAATTAATTTTTTTAATATTTATTTTTTTATTTTTAGCTATTTTAAATATTACTTTTCTTATTTTTTTTACAAAACTATTATTTTTTTCCATTAAATTTTTTTGCAATAATTTCTATTTTTTTTCTATTTAATTTTCCGTAATTTGTTTTTGGGATTTTTTTTAAAAATACTATTTTTTTGGGTATTTTATAATTTGATAACTCTTCCGATATTCCATTTATAATAGCGTCTGAAGTTATTTTTGTTTTTTTTCCTTTTACTCCTATACCAAAAGGAATCCAGTTCAGTATCTTATGTTTTACTTTTGTTATTACTATTTCTTGTAAATTAAATTTTTTTTGTATCACATTTTCTATTTCTTCTGGACAAAGTTTTTCATGTCCAACTCTAAATGTATTATCATTTCTGCCTGTGATATTTAAATTTTTATTTCTATCAAAAAAACCTAGATCACCTGTATTGTACCACCTATTGATCAAAAATTTGTTATTTAATATTTTGTTATTTAAGTAACTTCTCATCAATGATGTTCCAGATATAAATATTAATCCAACATTTGATGTATAATTATTTAAATTTTTTATTTTAATTTTTACTCCCTCTAAAGCCTTTCCTACTGGAAAAAATGATATATTTTCTTTTGTAAAAGATTTTATGTGATGATGGCTAATTCTTGGAGAATTTTCGGTACAACCATAAAAATTAATAATTTTTGCATTTGGAAAAAATTTCCTATATTTATAAAAAATTTGTCTAGTAAGAGGCATGCCACCTGACATGATTATTCTTAAAAATCTGAATTTTTTCTGATCTCTTAAAAAATTTTCTAGTATACGGAAAGCTGAAACGCTTATATTTAATATTGTTATTTTATACATTTCTATTCTTTTAGTTAATTCATTGGGAAATTTTAGACCCTCTCTATAAAGCACGATTCCACTACCAGCGGCCATAAAAGTTAATACTTGTGATACACCCATTGCATAAGCTGGGGGACTAAATATTATAGTTTTATCTTTTTTTTTTAATTTTAAATCCTTATGTATTGCTGCTACGTTCGATGATATTGCTTTATTAGAAATAATAACACCTTTAGGTTTTTTAGATGTTCCTGATGTATAAATAATTAATCTATCATTTTTCTTTATTTGATTATTAATTTTATTATTTAAATTAATATATTCTAAATCTAAAAAAGAATTTTTCTTTTTTTTTAATTTAATTAAATTTTTATCGAAAAATATAAAACTTGCACCAGTATTTTTTATAACATGTAATTTTTCTTTTTTCGATGCGTTGGGATTTATAAAAGTAATAATATTATCATTTAAATAAGCTGCAAAAATTAAAGAAACAAAACTTAAAGAATAATTAGCGCAAATACAAATTATGGCTTTCTTTTTGATTTTTCTATTTATAAAATTTTTGAATAACTCTGTTTTTTTATAGAAATCACCGTAAGTTTTTTGCTTATCAATTAAAAAAATATCTTTAGAATTTTTTGATTTTTTTAATATAAAATTAAAAACATCTTTTCTCATATAATGAGTTTTAAAGTTTTGATGGAATTAATTTTGCAGGATTCCCTATCACTTTAGATTGTTCTGGAACGTTGTTAAAAACAGCGCTGCCTGAACAAATAAAAGAATTTCTTTTGATCGTTATATTCTTTGATGCAAAAGTTGCTCCAACACCTACAAAAACATTCTTATGGATATTAACATTTGAGCCAACTGTGGACCCTCCTCCAATAATACAGTTATTCGAAATTTTTACATGATGTAAAATATTCACTGCAGTTCCAATTACAGAAAACTCTCCTAATTCTGTATTATTTAATATTGTTGATGAATTACAAACTATGGTGCCTCTTCCAATTTTTACTCCTTTATCAATATTGCAAGATGGATCAATAATTGGGGGGAATTTAAAATTATTATTTATTAATTTTTTAATTGTTAGTTCTCTTCTTTTTATATTTCCAAAAGCTATTACAAGATTAACATTTTTTTTTATGCTGTTTAACAAGTAATCTTCAGATCTTAGTACTTTGAAACTATTTACTATTTTATTCTTTTTTCTTTTATCGTTATCAATGAATCCTGTTATATCAAACAACTTTTGTCTTTTAATAATATTAGAAACTAAAATACCTAATTGACCAGCTCCAATAATGATAATTTTTTTTGTTTTTTTATTTCTCATCTTATTCAAAAATTTGAAAGCATTTTATTAAGAATATATAATCTCCAAAGAAAGATATGATTTTTTTCTTTATAATTATTTATTATCTCTTCAAATATTTTTTTACAATTAAAAAATTTGGAAAGTTCGCCATTAAGTAAACTTTCTTTAAAATTTTTCATTTCATTTTTGTTGTTGAGTATTTTTTCAAAAATGTTTGGGGTACCCTGTTTCTTATAAGTAGATTTATAATTAAATTTCTCATTTAATAATTTTTTCAGAATAATTTTATTTTTAGAAAAGTTATATTTCAAATTAACAGGAAGACTATTACAAAGGTCTACAAACTCATGGTCAAGATAAGGAGGTCGAACTTCTAAACCGTAATTCATTCCAATAAGATCGTGTCTTTGTATTAAAACTGGTATCCATGAAATTTGATCAAATTCTAATATTTTATTCTCAATTTTGTGACTACAAAGTTTTACTGATAATATTTTTTCAATTAATTTATTCTTAATCTGTTTCTGTTGATCTTTTTTTAATGAAAAACATAAGTTTTTTATATCTTTTTTATAAATCTCAATAATTGAATCTTGAAAAGTAAGATTTTTTTTTCTTATTAGATTAAGTTGTCTTTTATATCTTGCATATCCTCCGTAAAGTTCATCAGCTCCCTCACCATTTAAAGTAAATTTAAAATTTTTATTACTTAAAAAAAAATACAATTGAAATAAAGATGTGCAACTAGAGTGTGCTACTGGGAATGGATTAATACATTTTTTTGTAAATTCATTTAATAAACTAATAATTTTCTCTGAATTTAATTTTATTTTAGTTGTGCTATCGTAGTTAAAAAACTTTTGTTTATTTTCGATTAAATTAAATCTTGAAATATTTATTTTATTTGCATCAAAGTAATAATTTAAAGTTTGTGAATCTAATCCCGAACTAAGACAAAGCGAAGTCTTGGTTTCAGCCACATTCCATAATCTTGTAACTTCTAAAAATTTTTCATGCAAAATATCAATTGAATTATCATAATCAGTTATTGTGTTTTTATAATTTGTAAACGGAGCCCAATATTTAAATGTTTTTTCATAGTTTTTTTTTTTAATCAATATTGTTGATGCCATTAATTTTTTTAAGCCAATAAAAATTGTTTGATCATTAAAATCTCTGGCTAAAGCAAAGTAATCTATTATTTTGTTAAAGTTGATTTTCTTTTCTAATAGTCCATGCCTGATTAAAACTGAATAATCAGAAGTCAAAATAAATATTTTTCTTTTTTCATTATGCACATAATATAATGGCTTAATAGAAAACCTATCTACAGCTGCAAAAATATCATTTGTATCAGTTTTAATTATAACAAAAGCGAAAAAGCCTCTTAAAAAATTTACACATTTATTTCCATATAAAATATATAAATTAATAATTACTTCTGCCTCATGTCCATACTTAACTTTAATTTTTTTTTGCTTAAGATCTTTTACTAACTCTTTATAATTAATAATTTCGCCGTTAAAAACAATTATATACTTTCCGCATAAACTTTTAAAAGGTTGTGATCCATTTTTGATATTATTAATGCTTAGGCGAGTAAAGCCTACTAAAAGATTTTTATTTTGAATTATTTTTAGTTCATCTGGCCCTCTATTCCGCAAATCTTCTAATGAGGACCTGAATTTTTTTTTTGCTTCATCTGTTAAATTGTCTGTTTTAAATACTAATATACCGCACATAATTTTAATCTAACTTTAATTAAACTTAATAATTTTATAAATATTTCTTATATTTATATATTACCTAAAATATTTTTTATTTTTTTGCAGATGAAATCTTGTTGTCGTGTATTTAACTGCGAGCTGCTTGGTAGACACAGTCTATTTTTATAAATATTATTTGTATTAGATAATTTGTAAGTTTGGCAATTTTTATATTTTTTCTGTAAATGATTGGGATGCCATAATGGTCTTACTTCAATATTACTTTTTCTAAAACTTTTAATAATTTTTTTTAATTTTTCCTTAGATATTTTTTTGTTTATTTTTAAAATATTTAACCAATAGTTTGATTCGGCGTAATTAGGTACATTAGAGACTGATAAATGCTTAATATTGTTTAATTTTTTTTTATACCTTTCGTGTATAACTTTTTTTTTTTTTATTTTCT
>Ga0187833_10003199_pt1 | contig 16782 bp, 14 predicted proteins | sample ETNtaG_37_FD_167968 | JGI IMG/M metagenome (GOLD analysis project Ga0187833, IMG submission 167968) | Marine microbial and viral communities from oxygen minimum zone, Eastern Pacific Ocean - ETNP2014_SV_400_PacBio MetaG (Illumina Assembly) | ecosystem: Environmental > Aquatic > Marine > Hypoxic...
GTGGCCGGTTTCAGGCGGATCATCTCGTCGTTGATCTGGTACATCTCGGTCACCCCGCCGGCCCCGGGCTCGCCCTCAGGCACGACATAGGAAAAAGCGTGGCGGTCGTAGATGCCGGTCATGCGTTTGCCGCCGGGCGTGCGGATCTTGGGGCCCTCGATGGTCATATGGCGGCCGTCCTTGAAGCACCAGTCGCCGTCGATCTGGTCGGCCCGGGCCGGGCCCAAGGGCGCCAGAATGAGTGCGCCCGTCAATAGGGCCAGCCAGACCAATGTCTTCATATCGTTTCCGCTACCATGTCGATGGCGCCGGGCCAGATCGAGGGCCGGCTGCCGGCTCTTGTCGGCTTCGGCGTAGTACCAGGTGTTGAGACGGTCGAAGCCGGCCAGGGCCGGGACCGGCGATCTGGCGTAAGCCTCGCCGCGCACGTAGGCATCGATGTTTCGCGCCGCCATGGAGACCTGCGGAGCTTTTTCGCAAGAGCGCGGGCAAGAGATACTCCCCCATCTGCAAGCCATCGCCACTTGGTTCAGCCAGCGGGGGATAACAGCCCACTTCGACGATTGAGATTGCTTACGATAAACGCCGCGAACAAACAGCGTCGCTTGACGGCGCAACGGCGTTCGATGCCGAAATTTCATCCGAAAAAAATCCATGCCGTCATGGATTTTCGTGCCCCAAGCCCCTCCACAGATCCCGAATTTCGGCGCATGAAATGCCCCGAAATTCGGGGTCATCACACTAGCACTGCCTCAGGTTCTCCTTGTCCGGGCCGGCGCAGGGGATCTGTCCGCCGACCTGGCCCGCAAGGTCCTGCTGGCCGATAGCCTGCATCATCTTGCGGGCGTTGGCGTCGCTGGGCGAGGCGATCAACGCCGCCGCCTGGGGCACAGCCTGCAGCGCGGCCTTGGCATCGGCGGCGCGCTTCATCTGCGCTGCCTTGTATTTGGCGTCCTCGGTCTTGACCGCGGCCTCGGTGGCGGAAACCAGCTTTGCCACCTGACCCGCGACGAACAGCTTGCTCAGCTGCGCCGGCGAACGTTCTTTGAGCCAATGGCGCATCTTGCCCTGGGAGAACATGACGATCTCGAAGGATTGGTTGATCGGATGTCCGGCCTCCAGCATCTTGGCGAAGGCCTCGCCACTGATTTCCGAGCGGGCCAAGCCATGGCACTTCATGCATTTGGCCGCGATCTCATAACTCGACGAGGCCCAGGCCAACCCGGCGGCAGCGGAATCGGCGATCCGCTTGACCTTGTGGTCCTGCGTCTCGTTCTCCCGCTTGACGTTCTTGCCGCCGTAGTCGGAGTGGATAACTTCCCATTCGGAGGAAGCCCCATGACAGCTTTCGCAGGACGGGCCGTATTTCACTTTGGGCTTGTCACCGAGCTTCTTCTGTTCGGTCGAATAATGGCAGACGTTGCAGTTCTTGTTCCGCTTCATGCTCCTCTTACCGCCCACGGCCACGATGATTTTTTTTGCGTCCTTCGCTTTGTGCGCCGTACGGTAGGCCGTGAAGTGCTTCGTTTCCCTCCAAACCTTGTATTCGTCCTTGTGACAGTCCTCGCAGGATTTCGGGCCCTGAAAATAGGGCTCAGCCATCGCCCCCCCTGGCGCCCACGCCGTCCCTGCGAACGCCGTGATCACCATTGCCGCCTGCAATGCCAAGCGTCTGATTGATGAAACCGACAAGTCTCCCCCTCCCACCGACTGATTATTGATTGCTGCCCTCAAGCGGCAGAACCCTAGAAGATGACATTTATCTTGGTCCGCAGCCCGACGGAGTCCTTCATCGCTTCCTGCCGTACGCCAAAGCCACCGACCTCGAACAGGACGTGCCGGCCGAGGGCTTGCGAATAGCGCACCTGCGCCCCGTAGCGTTCGATCCCACCGGCTGAATTGTCGATCTTGCTGCCGATCTCGAAAATCAGGTTACGCCGCAGGGCCGGTGAGAAAAACATCTGATAGCCGAGCGTACCGCCATAGGCTTTGTTGGCCCGGTTGTTGATCGCCGGTCCAGCCAAGCCGTTGCCGGCAAACAGCAGCCCGACAATGCCCAACGGTCCACCGGCGCCACGGGCCGCCGGGGCATAATTTCTGTGCGCCCCGAAGAGATTCAGATACATGATGTCGTCGGTCCGCTTCGGCGCCCAGGAAAAGCTGGAATAGAGCAAGGTGCCATCGGTTGCCGATGCGGTTTGCCGGTCTGGCGTAATCGAGGTCGCCAGGCGGATCGTGGTATCGACGGCATGTTCGAGGATGATGAAGGGACGTATCATACTAGCCGCGATATTGGCCTGATCGCCGGTGGCAACATTGCTGTTGATGTAGGTCGTATCGAGTTCGAAGGTCGAATGCATGGCCTCGACGGAAGAAAACAGGCCGTACAATTCACCTTTGTCGTCGTCGATGTTGTTGCTACGATTGACGTTGTTCCAAGCCATGTAGGCGGCCACTCGCCCGAAATTGGCGCCGGGAAAGGGAATGGTGCTTCTGGTCACGGCCACCGAATCCATCGTGTCGTTGATCAACATGCCGCCTTGAATGACGAGGGCTTGTCGGCCAAAGGCGATTTCGTAGTCCAGCGGCAACCGACCGTCGAAATCGAGCTTGGGGAACATTTCCGTCAACTCGCCCTCGAAGAATGCGGTGGCCAGTCGAAGGTTGTTCTCGTTCTTGAATTCGGCCTCCGGCTCAAACGTCTGTCGCGTCTTGGGCCCGTTCTGGCGCGTTAGCGGGGAAATGCCGAGCAAGATCCGTTCCGTACCACTGAGCGTCATGTTGAGGAACAGGTTTGCCGTCGTCACCCATTCCGCACTGGGATCGCCAGCGCCGCTGTCGGTGAACTCCAGTCCGGTATTGATATTGCCGAAAAACACCAGACCGGGTGAAACGATCATGCCGGTAGGCAGTTCGAACTCGTACTGGTAGGGACCCTGCTCGACATAGTCCTGCCACAATTCAAACAGCGGTGCCGGGCGCAGCGGCAGATCCTGCGCTTCCTTGAGGCCGCGCGCCTTATCGGAATAGCGCGAACTGCTTTCGCTGGGTTTCGCCTCTCCGGATTTTTTTTCGGCGGCCAGGGCGCCGTTCGAAAAGCCTATCCCGCAGCTGATCAGGGCAGTAATTCCGATAACGATCGATTTTCTCAGCATGTCGGGATCCTACTTTTCAATCTTCACTGTTTCCGTGGTTTCCCACAGGTTCATGCTTAGATCGACCACCCGTTTCGCCAACTCGCGCAACGAGAAGTTATAGTCGAATCCAACGCCGGAATTGACGTGAACGAAGAAAGCCGGCATCTGTTGGGCGATCAGCTTCATATTCACCGTGTAGGTCTCGCCGGGCTTCAACAAGTCCGCATCGACGACATACTTGGCCCAACGGTGCCCGCCCGGCTCTATACTGTTTTTGAACGAGCGGGAAATTTCCGGACGCATGAGAATCGCCGTCGGGCTGGTCGGCGGCCGGATAAACGGCCTGACCGTAGCTGAGAACGGTATGAACCGCAGTTGCGTGCGCTCGCCGCCCCAAAAGGTTCGGGCCATGAAATGACTTTCCAAATTGAAAATCTGCTTGTCGAATTTCAATTCGCCATTGCGCACGTAGCGGGAGTACCTCTCGCGCAAGTCGCCGTTCGGATCACGGTCGCCGGATTTGAAGATAGCTTTGCCCTGGCTGTCCTTCACCGTGATCTGGAAGAACACCATGCGTTCGTGGATGAAGCCCGATGGTGCGTTGTGACCCAGCACGGCGTTTCTTAGCTTGATCCGGAACTTCAGGCCATCCCACATGTTGGCCTCGTCGATGACCACCTTGTCCACCTTATAGCCGGCCTTCATCACGGCATCGCGCTGGCCCTTGGCCCATTCCAGCAACTCGAGCTGGGCATCCAGGACCTCCCGGGCCTCGTAGCGCAGATCCTGATCCTGCCAGAATTTTGGGAAGTCATGGTCGTCGGCGACGTTGTCCTCGAACTCGTCTGTGCCCCAGTTCTTATTTAAGTCAAACTGCTGCCATTGCTCATAAGTAGCCAGCTGCACCGCATCCGGATTGTGCGGGAAGATGCCGGGGTGCAAGACCGAGAAATCCGGGCCGGCGAAATAATGGTTTGACAGACGCCGGGCCTTGGTCTCGACCTTGCCGATCTTCGCGGCGGCAGCAAAGTCGAAGCCTTTGTTCTCGCCCGGCACCTTGCCCATATGGCAATCCTGGCAGGTTACGCCGTCGCGGGCGGATTGCGAGGTGCGATACTCGTCGAAGGTTTCCTCGTTGTGCAGTCCGATCGGCAACCTGGAGGAATGGCAATTACCACAGAAGATCGAGGCCCTGAGCAGCGGAAAATGCTCGACCCGCTTGTGGATCTTCCGTCCCTTCTTGTCAGGCTCGGTGACCAGGGCCAACCTGGTGTCCTTCTCGGCTTCCGCCTGGATATCGTTGTTGGTCGGCCCAAAGATCGGCGCGAAAATATCGCCTTGGGTGATCTCCGCACGGGCGCTTCGCTTGCCATAACGGCTATCGAAGCGATGGCAGACGACACAGGTAATCCCCTCGACCACCGGACCCAGGAAGTCCTCGCCCGCGCGGGCGAATTGGGCCCGCTTCATGTTGGAAATCTGCATCGTCTTCAGCACCGCCGACAGCGGCGCGTGACAGCGCGAACAGGTGTCGGCCGAGGAGCCATTGGTCTTGGCCAAGACCGAGTTCTCGACCGAGACGAAGAAGGGGCTCAGATTGGCATAGGCGTGGCTCGAGACCGACCACTGCCGGAACTGAACCGGATGACAAGGTTTGCATTCGAAGGCCGAGGGGAACTGCTTGTTACGAAACAGATCTTCCTGGGCAACCTCGCCGGCCTTCTGAGCCAGCGCCGAACCGGCGATCGCCATGGTCAGCGACAGCGCGATCGCGAACAGCAGGTTCGCTCGCCACAACGCCGAGACAACCAATTTCGCTTTTTGGAACATCGCCTCCCCCAATTCGACAGAAGCACAAGACTCATTGCCCCTAATTAGTATCATGATACGTGCCGTACCAGCCATTTCAACTGGAATCGATTCGGCCAACCCGGGGCGGACTCGGGACGGACTCCAAAGGGCCTGCAGATCCGGAGGGAAAGCCTGCCACGGAATTACCTCTTGAGTCCTCGCCAAGAACCGCCGAGATCAATTCCGGCAGGGCTACCTAGGCGTCGATCACCAGATCCGACTTCGGCACGGAAATACAGGTGTAGCAGGAGCCGTCCTCGGCCGGCGAGCCCGGCGGGTTGAGGTATTCGACCTCGCCTTCCTTGATGGCGGTGATGCAGGAGCCGCAATTGCCGGTGCGGCAGCTGGCGCTGATGTTGACGACGCCGTTGGCTTCCGCCAATTCCAGGATCGATCCGGCCTCAGGGTTCCAGGAAACCGACTTGTCCGAACGGGCGAATTTGACATTAAGGGCGGGGCCGTCGGAGGCCGCTTCCTGGATCGCGCCGTCCAGCTTCTTCTTGACCGATGCGGGGCCGAAAGCCTCGAAATGGACGTATTTCTCGGGGACCTTCCAGGCCTCCAATCCCTCGACCAGCGCGTTCATCATGGGCGGTGGGCCGCAAAGATAGAACTCGTAGTTGTTGGACGCCAGCAGCCGCCTGAACAGATCGACGCTGACGCGCTCCCCGTGCTGATAGTCCTCCCCTTCCACATCATCGTCGGTGGGGTGGGAATAGCAAACATGGAGATGAATGTTTTCGTTTTCCCGGGCGATCTTTTGCAGATGCTCCTTGAAGGCGTGATCCGCGCCGCAGACGACACCGTAGAAGAAATGAGTTTCGCGCTGTGAGCCCGATTCAACGACTGCGTTGAGCATACTGAGAACCGGCGTCAGACCGACGCCACCGCCGATCAGCACAATGGGTTTGTGCGAAGACATATCCAGGAAGAAGTGTCCCGACGGCGCCTTGACATCGACGATGTCACCGACGTTCAGTTGGTCGAGGAAGAAGTTGGACGACAGCCCCGGCGGCAATTCCGGTCTGTCGCGGGGCGGCGGCACGCGCTTGATCGTCACCCGGTAGGATTCGGGATGGTTCGGGCTGTCGGACAGGGAATAGCAGCGGACGACGGACTTGGCTTGGCCGGGGATGTTGAGATTGAAGGTCAGGAACTGGCCGGGCTCGAACGGCGGCAGCGACTTGCCGTCGTGCGGTGCGAGGTAGAACGAGCAGGTTCCCGCCGCCTCCATTACCTTGTTTGAAATTTCGAATTTGCGGAACCCGTTCCAGGAAAGATCCGACTTTTCCCGCTCGATCCGCCGCCGGTCGGCGATGAGATCGATCTCGGCCCGGAGATAATCCTGACTCAATTTGTGGCTGCGGCGCGCCCAGGCCGAACGGCGGTTATAGACCAGCGCCAAGTTGCCGACATAGACCGTCAGCACCCCCAGGAACAAGACGGCCGACATATCAATCAGAGCATCCATTTCCGACCTCTTACCTTATGACTTGCGGCGGGTCCCGAAGCACACGCCTGCCCCATCATCAGTTCTCATTTCTGGTGACACGTTTCGCAAATGCGGGCTCCTTATGATAAGCGTGGCAGAGCTGGCAATTCTGCCGCACACGGCCTCGGGCGTGGCACCGAACACAGGTTTCTTTTTTCAACGAAACAAAGTTACTGGAATAGGTTTGGGCATTGAAATCCTTGTACCCACCTTCGAAATCGGCTTCCAAATCGAGCTCGTGGCAAACGCTGCAGCCCTGATTGGAATCGGCGAGTTTGGTTCCCTGCGGATCGACCATCGTGAGATGGTTCCGGTGGGAATAGGAATGAGAGCTGCGGGCTTTGTCCTTGTGGTAGCGCCACTCGATGCGCAGCGGCCCGTCCGCCACATCGCGGGTCACGGCGTGACATTTGATGCAAGCACCGGGGCCCTTTTTTGGCGACAACAACTGCGCCCTCATCTCCTCGGCCCGCTCGAGCACCTCTTCATCGGCAGCGCCTGCGGCGACGGCAAATTCCAACCACCCCTTGAGGACCGGATCGGCGTGGCCGCTGGGCCGATAAATCAACTCGAGTAGATCGCCGTACCAGCCGCCGAAGGTCGGTTCGGCCGGCAGTTCGTATTCCAGGTTTGCAGCCCAGGCACAGGCCATGCGTTTGGCGGCTTCAGGGTTGAGTCCGGCCAACAGCACCGCCGGGTCGACAGCCGCGCCGCTGCCCTCGATCATATCGACCAGGGCGCCGGTGCCGTCTTCGGCCATGCCCATCACCAGTTCCTGAAAGGCCTCCCCGTAGGCCTCGAAATCATCGATCGGCTTGCCCATCATGTAGGCCGCGATCACGCTCATCTCGTCGCTGGAAATGCTTTCGTATTCGTCCTCTTCCTCGGCCTCCGGGTTGGCACCGCAGGCCTCGATCACGGCCTCTCGGTCCAAATTCGTTTCCTCGAATTCAGGTAGCCGCAAGACGACGAGATTCCGCTTCGGAATTTGATCCGCGTGGCACTTGGCGCAGGCATTCTCGAAGCCAAGTGGCGCCACGGCATGGTCCGCCGCCTCGGTCCGATGGCAGGTTGTACAGTTGGCGGGGGCGTTCTTGGCAACGTTCTTGTCCTGAAAATGCTTCTCCTGATGCGAGGCGTGATTGAACTTTATCGAGGCCCGCCGAAAGTGGGGAAACTTGTCCGAAAACTTGGGATGACCGCTCACGAAGCTGCTGAAAGATTTCTCGTGACAACTTGCACACTGCTCGTTGCTCAAGCCTGAAATATTGGCGCCATAGCCCTTGTGTTCGGTATGGCACATGGCGCATTGCGTTTTCCGGACTCTTTTGTTCGGCGCAAAAACTTCGTTGTGCGGCGCTCTCGCAGGACCGCTGAAAGTGTGGCAATCGAGACACGCCTTGGTCATGTCGTTGGCGCCGAATGCCGAGGCAAGCCAGGCCATGGGTTGGGCGCCGTGCGCCGAATGGCAGGCCTTACAGCCCTGGGCATCCGTGAATCCCGCGTGCCCGTCCGTCAGTTCACCGGCGTCGAGCGCAGCGTTGCGGACGCTCCCGGCAAAACTGCCGGCATCACCGCTGAGATGCGTGAACGCCGCCAGCGCCGCCACCACGAGCCCCAGCGCGATCACCGAAAGGCGCCAGCGGCGGCGGCGCAAAGTGGGTCGCGGCACGCAGGGCGGTTGGCTGCAGCCGCAGCTACCGTCAGGTCCCGGTCCATTTTCACAAAGCCCGCCGGCCGCCTGGGCGCGGCGGCATTCCCAACGTCCCTGGTTATCGTAGGGCGTACATTCCGCCTCGCCGCCGCAGCTTCCATCATGGTTCGGGCCGCGCCAGCAGGGCGTTCCCCATTCGGCGCCGCGGCCGCACACGTGACCACTGTTCGGCCTTTCATAGGCACTGCGGTCGAAGTCGAAATGATTGTCGTCGGTCATAGCGAATAGACGTTGACGACCAGCAGGTGCCAAAAGGAAAGCACCATCAAAGCCACGGTGAGCGGCACATGGACGAGGAGCCAGCGCTTCATCGCACCTTGCAACGTATAATGCAGGTCGATGCGGTCTTTCTGCTGCGCCAGTTGGCTGAGATCATCCAGGTATTTGCGCTCATCATCGTTGAGGTAGCGGCGCACGACCGTGTCTTGTTGTTTCAGCCATTGCTGGCTGCGCCGGCTGCCGACAATATGATTGAAGGTGAAGCGGGGCCGGCTGAAAAACCACTGCAGCGAATCCAGGTAATGCCGGCCCAGAGTATCGAACCGCGTTTGATCGCAGCATTCGAGCACCAGCGCCTCGGCCTTTTGCCGCAACTCGCCGATACGCAGCGGGATGCGCTCGTAGATCACTTCAATGCCTGTTTCGGTCAGCAGTCTGGGATAAATTCGCTGGATAAAGTAACCCCCGATCCCGCTCAGTATCGTCAGGTAGGAAAGGACGGCCAAGGCTTTTTCGTAAACGCCGCCGGGCCAAAGGTTTCCGCTGTGAAGCAGGAATATCGCCGCCGCCAAGACCCCACCGACGGCGTGCAGGGTCAGCCAGGTAGCGGCATTGCCGAGCGGCAACATGGGAAGCCGTTTTCTGAGGTTGAAAAGCGCCAGGAAAATCATTACCCCAAGCAGCCAATAGCCCGTTAGTTCGCGCGGGTTGCCCAGATGCACGCGAACCGACCTGTTTTCCGCCAGCAACAGATCGAAGACCATCCCCGCAGCCAACCAAACCATAAGATATCGGGTGCGGGCGAGATTCATGACAAATCCCCTTCCGCCAGCGCTCCGCGGCGAAAATCAACCCGGCTGAGCGCCTCGTGCGGGCAGGCGCGCAGGCAGGCGGGACCGCCGGGATTGGTGTAGCAGAGGTCGCATTTCGTGGCCTTGAGAATGGGCCGGTTCGAATCGGGATCGACCAGGGCGACACCCATCCTGTTCTTGATTTCGACCATGCGAATGTTGTTGTAGGGACACGATGTGGCGCAGGTTATGCAGCCAATACAGGTTTCATCGTTGATGATGACGGTGCCGTCGATCTCGCTGCGATGGATGGCGCCCGTGGGGCAGCCGATCATGCAAACCGGGTCGGTGCAGTGCATGCAGGCGTTGGCCACCATCCAGTGACCGAAAGTCTTGCCGTGCCGGATGAAACGAGGATTGCCGCCATGCGTGGCAGCACAGGCGCGCACGCAATCGTCGCAGCGGACACAGCGCGTGAGATCGATCAGCATGGATTTGGTGGCGTTGATGAAGCGCTCCTCCACCGCCCATTCCAGCAACGCGTCCTCGGCCAAGGTCCTGGTGCCGACAGCGATACTTTCCACCGCTGGCGAGGCTGTTTCGGAAAATACATATTCCTCCAAGACCTGCGCCGGTACGCGCAGCACGTCGACATAGCCAAGTGCGGTCAGGGATGCACCGTGACTCACCGATATGCCGCTTTGCCACGCCGCGTAAAGTTCCCCCAATCCAAAGGTACCCCCGGCGCCCAGGTAAGTGAGCGTGCGCTGGGTGCTGCCATATTCGATGGAGACGCGGGCAAAGCCGGCGCGGATCATCAATAGGCCGTCGGCGTATTCACCCTGCCGGGCGATGGCTGGCTCGTGTTCGACGCTCCCCTTGCCGGAGGACCGCAACCGTTTGAAGCTGACCTGCCAATCGAAGGTGCCGTAGGTTTCAAACAACGTGGCGTCGGCGACCTTGCCCAGGACGTCTTCATCGAGCTTTGCAAAAAGCTTCGTTTCGCGGAGGTGGACGAGTAGCGCATTTTGCCGATAACGCCTATCGATGACGCGCCTGAAGCCATCGTCGAAACGGCGAATTTCGCGCAAGCCCTGCCAGCGGATCTCCAGCAGAGTGGCATCGGTTTCGGCGAAGATCGTGGCCGTGCGGGGAATTCGCCCCAAGGCGGCCAGCTCGCCGAATATTTCGTCCTCCCCCATCTCTGCGGTGCGGCATTCGTCAAGGATGGCAGGAATATCCTGGACGAAGACGCGATTGGAATCCTTCCGTTTGCGGCTTCGCGTCTCTCGGCCATCGGCGGAACGCACTGTTTGTGAGCCGTACTTTTCGGTATCGCGGACTTCGGGAATGATGGAGTTGTTCCAGATCTGGCTGATGGTGGCAAAAAAGCCTTTCTTCCCTGTCGTATCCCGGCCCAACAGGGCGTCCGGATAGTCGTCGACAAAAACCCTCAATTTGCCGCCAAGTATCAAAAATGCAGAATTCCCGTAATCACCCTCGCGGACGACGATGTCACCGGTCTTGTAATGGACGATCCGCGTATCATTTTGCAGTATTCCGGCCAACGGAGTGTTGTCGGGAAAAGTTTCGGCGTTGATCGCGGCGATCAGGGGCCGCTCCATTAGCGACGCAATGTCGCTCTCCCCCATCTCGGGATCGAAGGGCGAATCCCAGCGTTGTGGCCTTGTGAAGTGCGCAATAGACACCAAACCACGCCTCCCGTTGCGCTCTCGATTTCCCGTCGCCCTTGGCGACAGCCTGTCCACCGTCGGTCCTTAGTATTCCCCGAGCCCAGTTAGGGCGGAAAACCGCTCCCCCCCCGCCATCAAGGAAATTATCCCAGTCAAAATATTAATCTGTTCCAACCCTACCCAAACCCCGCCACCAATGTGAAGGATTATTCCCTCATCTGGTTCCGCTGCCCGGGTTCGTACGGCAAGCCGTTCACCAAACGGACGGCGGGACGACAGGCAGGAAAGCTCTCGTCAACGGTCCGACGATCCCGCCGCCAATCTCCATCCCTTCCCCGTCGGCAAAGCGGAAAGGACGGATGCTCTCATAAGGTCTCCGCTACCATGTCGATGGCGCCGCAAGGGCATTCGGCGGCACACAAGCCGCAGCCCTTGCAAAAGTCAAAATTGAATTTGAAGCGCTTGCCGGGGCCCAGCTTGATGACGGCATTGTCGGGACAGACGCCATAGCAGTTGTCGCACTCGAAGCAGTTGCCGCACGACAGGCAGCGCCGCGCCTCGAAGAGCGCGTTCGTCTCGTCGAGCCCGCCCTCGACCTCGTCGAAGCCGCTCTGGCGCCGGGCCAGATCGAGGGCCGGCTGCCGGCTCTTGTCGGCTTCGGCGTAGTACCAGGTGTTGAGACGGTCGAAGCCGGCCAGGGCCGGGGCCGGCGGCTTGGCGTAAGCTTCGCCGCGCACGTAGGCATCGATGTTTCGCGCCGCCTTCTTGCCATGCCCCACGGCCACCGTGACGCTGCGCTCGGCCGGCACCATGTCGCCGCCGGCGAAGAGGCCGGCAAATCCGGTCATCATGGTCTCGTCCACCGCCACCACGCCGTCCTTGGCGATCTCCAGCCCCGGCACGCCCTCGAGAAATTCGGTATCGGCGCTTTGGCCCAGCGCCAGCACCAGGGTATCGCCCTCCAGGCTCTCGTATTCGCCGGTGGGCTGGGGCCAGCCATCATCGTCGATCTCCATCTTCTCGATGGTGAAGGTGGTCTGGTCGATGTCCGTTATGGTGCGCAGCCACTGCACGTGCACGCCCTCGTCCAGCGCCTGCTCGACCTCGAGGTCGTGGGCCGGCATTTGGACCCGCGAGCGGCGGTAGACCACGGTGGCCTCGGCCGCGCCCAGGCGCTTGGCGGTGCGGGCCACGTCGAGCGCCGTGTCGCCGCCACCGTAGACGATGACCCGGCGCCCGAGCTGCAGGGGCTCGGAATCTTCGACATCGTGCAGCACGCTGACGGCATCGAGGATCCTGCCGGCGTCGCGGGCCGGGATGTCGGCGCGCTTGCCGATGTGGGCGCCGACGGCCACGAAGGCGGCGTCGAAGCCGCCCTCTTGCATCAGGGCCGGCACGTCCTCGACCTTGCTCTCGAGTTCGATGGCCACACCCATCTCCTGGATGCGGGCGATCTCGGCATCCAATACGTCGCGCGGCAGGCGGTACTTGGGAATACCGAAGCGCATCATGCCGCCGGCCTGGCCAAAAGCATCGTGGATGGTCACGGCGTGGCCCAGGCGGCGCAGGTGATAGGCCGCCGAAAGTCCACTGGGCCCGCCGCCGATGACCAGAATATGCTTTCCCGTGGCGGCGCCGGGTTCGACCCGCCAGCCCCGTTTCAGGGCCTCGTCGCCCAGGAAGCGCTTTACGGCATGGATGTTGACGGTCTGGTCGAGCTGGCCGCGGTTGCAGGAATCCTCGCAAGGGTGGTAGCAGACCCGCCCGTGCAGTGCCGGCAGGGGATTTTGTTCCATGATGACGCGCCAAGCGCCTTGGTAGTCCCCCTCCTCGGCCAGGTAGAGTCACTGCTGGACGTTCTCGCCGGCCGGGCAGGCCTGGTTGCAGGGCGGCAGCAGGTCGACGTAGAGCGGCCGTTCGGTGCGCCACGACCCGGTCAGGTTGGCCAGGCTCGACCCCACGTCAAGGGTGATGGCGAAGGGTTTCCGCATCAAGCCGCCCCCTCGACCAGGCCGAAGCGGCGGATGTTGCGCTCCGCCGTTTCCTGGATATTGGTCAGGGCTTCGCTGTCGACGGGTTCGCGGAAGAGGTGGGCGAAGCGTTTTTGCGGCTTGAGATAGTCCTCCACCGGCACCTGGCGGCGGATCGGCGTGACGGCCGTAACCTCGCCGTGATGCGCCTCGTAAAGCGGGAAGAGGCCGCATTCCACGGCCAGGCGGGCGAGCTTGATGGTGTCAGAGGGCGCCGAGCCCCAGCCCAACGGGCAAGGCACGTGGACGTGGATGTAGCGCGCACCCTCGATTGCCATGGCGCGGGCCACCTTGGCCTCCAGGTCGTGGAGATCGGCGACGCTGGCCGTGGCGACGTAGGGAATGCCATGGGCCATGGCGATCAGGGCCGCGTTCTTGCCCTTGCCGGCGGGGTTGCCGGGCTGCTGGCCGAGGGCCGGCGTGGTGGCGGTGCGGGCGCCCGGCGGCGTGCGGCCCGAACGCTGCACGCCGGTGTTCATGTAGGCCTCGTTGTCGTAACAGACATAGAGCACGTCGTCGTTGCGCTCGAACATGCCGGACAGGCTGCCGAAGTCGATGTCGACGGTGCCGCCGTCACCGCCCTGGGCCAGGACGGAAATATCGCTCGTGCCCTTGGCCTTGAGCGCCGCCACCACGCCGCTGGCCACGGCCGGGGCGTTGCCGAAGAGCGAATGGATCCAGGGCACGCGCCACGAACTTTCTGGATAAGGCGTCGAGAAGACCTCGAGGCAGCCGGTGGCGTTGCCTGCCCTCCAGCGCCTGGCGCACCGCAAGCAGCGGAAAGGGCCGGAAGGTGGTGATCTTGAGGGCGCCAGCGGCCAGGCCGTCATCACGCATATCGTCGACCACGTCCTTCACCGTGCCGATCACCGAGCCCAGGGCCACGATCACCGTCTCGGCGTCGTCGAGGCGATAGCCCTGCACCAGGCCGCCACTTTCACGACCGAAGGCGGCGGCGAATTCGGCGGCCAGTTCGGGAATCACCTCGATGGCCTGAAGCTGCTTGTGGTGCGAAAGATAGCGCACCTCGAAGAAGGCCTCGGGCCCGACCATGGCGCCGATGGTCACGGGCTGCTCGGGGTCAAGCAGTTGCACCGGCTCGAAGGGCGGCAGGTATGCGTCGACCTCTGCGGCCTCGGGTATATCCACCCGCTCAACGGCATGGGTGAGAATAAAGCCGTCCTCGCAGACCATCACCGGCACCGAGAGCTGTTCGGCCAAACGAAAGGCCTGGATGTGCAAATCCACGGCTTCCTGGTTGTTTTCGGCATGGACCTGGATCCAGCCGGCGTCGCGTAGCGCCATACTGTCGGAATGGTCGTTCCAGATGTTGATGGGGGCGCCGATGGCCCGGTTGCCGATGGTCATGACGATGGGCAGGCCCAGAGGCCGGCGGCGTTGTGCACGGCCTCGGCCATGAACAGCAGCCCCTGGCTGCTGGTCGCCGTATAGGTGCGGGCACCGGTGGCCGAGGCGCCGATGGCCGCGCCCATGGCGGAAAATTCGGAATCGACGTTGAGGTACTGGCAGTTGCCGATCTCACCCAGGCGCACCAGCTCGCTGAGATGCTCGACGATGTGGGTCTGGGGCGTCCAGGCCCGGCGCTGACTGCCAGGGCATTGGGCGGTGTCCGATCCCGTCTGGTACTGGACCCGACCATGACGGGGTCATTGCGGCGGACGCGGTGGTGGCTGTCCGGTTCATAGGCGGGCACCTGGTTGGCTACGTTGTGGACGATCAACAACTCACCCGGCTTGGCCTTGGCGATGATGGAACGGTTCACCCGGCTGTAGGAGCAGGCGATTACCATGACGTCAGGCTTCTACCCCTTCCCCACCAGGGATCGATAGAAATCGGGCTGTTCCTCGTAATAAGTTTCCTGGAAGGACTCAAAGCCCGCTATGAGTCGGTCGATCGGCGTGGTGGCGCTAAACCGACATTTCCCAGATGACATCCAACTTCGTGAAGACTGCACCAACGTCCCACCGCCAAGGGAGCTGTGTCCCCTTTGTAACCCTCCGATGGCATGAATTTGGGAATCGACCCGTGACTGGAAGACTATTCGGTCACTTTTCTCGCCATCCAGATTATCTTGTAACTGTGTTTCTTCCAGCATACAGCCAGTAGCCGAGTGCCATGAATATGCCGCCAGAAATAGTGTTTCCGATCGTCACCCAAAACAAGTTGTAGAACGCCCCCAATAAGTTAACGGTTTCGGGATGGTTACCGAGAAGTGCGACGGCAAACACAGTCATGTTAGCAATTGAGTGTTCAAAACCACTCGAGATAAAGGCGAACAAGCACCAGAAGATGACAATGCACTTCGCAGCATCGTTCTTTGTGTCTAACGTCAGCGCCCTTGGGACACATTGAGGTAATTGCGTAACGGAGGATTTCTGGCTCATCGTATTGACCGAAGGGAACGAAGATGAGGCAGAAATCCATGAGCGAGAAAGCTCCGGCCGAGAAGGTGGTCAGGGATATTCGTCGCAAGACGCGTCGTAAACATTCAACGGAAGAGAAGATCCGCATTGTCCTTGAAGGGCTGCGCGGCGAAGACAGCATCGCCGCGCTGTGCCGTCGCGAGGGCATCGCCGAGAGCCTGTATTACAGTTGGTCGAAGGAGTTTCTGGAAGCCGGCAAGAAGCGTCTGGCGGGTGATACGGCACGCCAGGCGAGCAGTCATGAGGTGAAGGCGCTGCGTGCCGAGGCGCGCGATCTGAAGGAAGCTCTTGCCGAGCAGATGCTGGAGAACCGGTTGCTCAAAAAAAGTATGATCGGGGATGGGGGAGACGAGGAATGAGGTATCCCGCATCGGAGAAGCTGGAGATCATCCGCCTGGTTGAGCAGTCGCATCTTGGTGTGCGGCCCACTTTGGATAAACTGAGCATCCCGAAGACGACATTTTACCGGTGGTACGAGCGTTATCTAGGCTTTGGCGAAGTCGGTCTTGAGGACCGCAACAGCAATCCCGGCCGGGTGTGGAACCGCATCCCGGCCGGTGTCCGTGAGCAGATCGTGAAACTGGCCCTCGCCGAGCCGGAACTCAGCCCCAGGGAACTGGCGGTTAGGTTCACCGATACGAAGGGCTACTTCGTCTCGGAAGCCTCGGTCTACCGGCTTCTCAAGGCCCACGACCTGATCACCAGTCCGGCCTTCGTGGTCATCAAGGCGGCGGACCAGTTCCGTGACAAGACCACGGCGCCGAACCAGCTCTGGCAGACCGATTTTACCTACCTCAAGGTCATCGGCTGGGGCTGGTTTTATCTATCGACCATCCTTGATGACTATTCCCGCTACATCATCGCCTGGAAGCTCTGCACCACCATGAAGACCGACGACGTAACGGCAACACTGAAGCTGGCGTTGCAGGCATCAGGCTGCGATCGCGCCAAGATCGCCCACAAGCCGAGGTTGCTCAGCGACAATGGTTCTTCCTACATCTCCGGCGATCTGGCTGAATGGCTCGACGGCCAGGGTATGGATCATGTCCGTGGCGCGCCGTATCACCCGCAGACCCAGGGTAAGATCGAGCGCTGGCATCAGACGTTGAAGAACCGAATATTGCTGGAGAATTATTATCTGCCCGGCGATCTCGAAACCCAGGTCGGCGCTTTCGTCGATCATTATAATAACCACCGCTACCACGAGAGCATCGGAAACGTCACACCCGCCGATGCCTACTTCGGGCGGCGCACCGCCATCATCGAAAGGAGAGAGAAGATCAAAAAACGGACCGTTCAAAAACGCCGCTTGAACCATCAACGACAAGCGGCTTAACATCAAACCAAGATGAGCCAGATCCTCCGGTAAAAAATAGGCTCAACAGTCCCGAATGTTTTGATGACGGACAA
>Ga0187833_10003201_pt1 | contig 16775 bp, 12 predicted proteins | sample ETNtaG_37_FD_167968 | JGI IMG/M metagenome (GOLD analysis project Ga0187833, IMG submission 167968) | Marine microbial and viral communities from oxygen minimum zone, Eastern Pacific Ocean - ETNP2014_SV_400_PacBio MetaG (Illumina Assembly) | ecosystem: Environmental > Aquatic > Marine > Hypoxic...
ATAGGGAAAGTTATAAAAATAGCAGGGATAGAATTATGAGAGTTCGTTCCATAGATAAATAGATTTAGAAGACTTAACGGTTTCGAGGTATAGGACGGTAAAGATCTTTTTTTCTGCCTCGAACAGTTTCACCGTAAACTACGTATAGTCCAGCTCCAGCTATTAGAACAATTCCCAGCCATGAAACTATATCCGGCCAATCTCCAAAAATAGTGATACCCCAAAAAATAGATAACGGGAGAGCTACATATTCAAAAGGTGCTATTATTCCTGCTTTTGTGATACGGTACGCCTGGCTGATGAAATAGGCTCCCAATCCACTAATTAACCCTATCCCAAACATAATCATCAAGTCCTGCCAGGTTGGTACTATCCAGGCCCGAAATAGATAAAAAATAATTGGTTGAGAAGGATCGGCTAAATTTCCATCTCCAAAGATCAGGCCCATAAGAGCGCTAAAAAAAAAAAGATTCAGTTGAACATAAAAGACCATTGTTGAAGCTTTTTCGTCTTTACCCATTTTACGGGTCATGATCTGTACCAGAGAAAGTGCTAGTGCTGCAGTTAGAGGTAGCATGCTTGCAGAATTAAAGACTCCAAAACCTGGCCTGAGCATTATCATCACCCCTATAAGTCCCACAAAAACAGCTATCCAACTTCGCATTCCAACCTTTTCTCCAATTAGAAATACTGAAAGTGACATAATCAGCAATGGTTCAATAAAGAAAATAGACGTAGCTTCAGCCAGTGGAATAATAACTAATGCTGTATAAAAGCAAAGATTCGCGACTACTATTCCAAATCCTCTTAAAAGATGAAGCCCTAGCCGCTTGCTAATCAGATATTTGTAACCGCCATCTATTGGCACATAAACAAGAAGTGTGAATAAGATTCCTACACTTGCTGTAATCAACATGATCTGATGCAGGGCATAATTTCCACTTATGAACTTGATTGCCATGCTCTGAGTAGTAAAAAATACTTGAGCTAAAGTAATGCAAATAATACCTAAATGCTGGGAATTTATTTCCATGATTCTAAGGGATAATTTTATATTAATTGGGAACAAAAATACTATCTTCACCCAGTTACTACATTTGACAGTACTTGTAATTTTTGACAGAGCAAAAAAAAGTGGAGTGGCCGAAAGAAAATTATAAGTTTTCAGTCAGCAGAGACTTGCTTCCATCAGCCTAGGTTTTCGAGTAGTCAAAATATCATCTGTAGATGTATTTTACAAGAAAGTGAAGAATTTACTTGGTGGAGTGTCTGACTGTGAAGTTATTTGGAGAAATAACCTGAATTCCTTATTTATGAGAATATAATTTTTCAGGAATCTGTTTGGTTTAAGAGGATTGTGAAAGTTTGGTTTAATAACAATTAATTAAGATTATGTCATTTCTAAGCTGCCTATGTGGCAGGTTCGTATTTAACTAATTAGTTCTTCAATCATCATTCTTCTTGGCTTTATATTAAATAGCCTATAGGTCCTGGAAATAGCCTCACACTCAACATTGTATGATTATATGAGTATATATTTGCTAGGAAATAAAAGGAAGGAAAGCCCCCGCTGGGAGGGCTATGTTCGCTTTAAAGCGTTGCCTACGAAAAAAAATCATTGGTATAAAAAGCGTTATAGGCCTTAGTGCGTATTTAGCCTAATCATTAATATCTATCTAAGAAATCAATGATATCTTGATACATTTCTGCAAGATTTTCTTCTGATTGAACATAATAACATTCGTTTGGGTAAACTTTATACTCGAAAGTTTTGTATTCTTGTTCCAAAGCATTGACAAATTTTGACGATGCATCAGAACTTGGATAAAACCCACGCCCATGAACCAAAAACACAGGTGTTTTTACATTAGATATTTGATAGATTGGCGAACAACGTTTGTAAATATGTCTATTTTGATTTACGTCGCCAAATTTGTATCTTAAAAGTTGGCGGTGTCGTAACTCTTGGCCATCATCAAAATCCAACCAGTCTCCATAACCGGCATGCGGTATTGCAGCCTGGAAAACGTCAGGCGCAAAACAAACCGCTGACATACACATACAACCACCATAACTTGTCCCGTGAATAGATATCTTACTTCTGTTAACATAATCAAGCGACTTAAGAAGATCAACTCCAGCCAAAACATCACGTAAATCATCATGTCCCCAATCCTGGTAATTCGCATTCTCAAATTCCTTACCATAACCTGAACTTCCTCTAATATTTGGTAGGATCACAACGTAACCCTTTTGAACAAAATATTGAACATCTGCACGGTATGTATCAATAAACTGACTAGTGGGGCCACCGTGAACGAGAACCAAAGCAGGGGATTTTTTATAAGAACCACGTTGAGAAGGGGAATAAAGATATGCTGAGATTTCGATATTGTCAAAGCTATTATAAGAAATTTTTGTTGGAGCGACTAACTTATCCTTTAATTGAGATAAATTATTTGTAGAAGTCAGTTGACGTTTTTCCCCACTGTATACGTTAACAAACCATAATTCTGATGGACACGTCGGCGTACCAAAATAATAAGCAATTTTATCCCCATCTGGTGACCATGATAGAGCAGATACTGTCCCCATTTCTGGTACAATTAGTTCCTTAGAAATTCTTGATTCATTTAAACCAATCTGTGTTAAACGCTTTGTCCCATTTGTGTTTGAAACAAAAGCAAGGCTACAACCGTCCGGTGAAAGTTGTGCATCAGTCTGGTCAGATTTTTCAGAAAAAACAATGTTTAGATCTCCTCCATCAAGAGAGGCCCGCCAATAGTTTATCCAACCACTACGATTCGAGGGGAAAATTATACTATTCGTACTCTGTGAAATCAAAGGGAATCCAAAAGATTGTCCATAATGATAGTCGAAAAAATCTTGATCATATGCTATAGGCTGAATATCACTCCCATCAAAATTCATAACCATGATAGTATGTTTGCTCCAAGTTTCATCCAATTGGACAAAATATATTTTTTCAGAATCATGTGATATAGTTGGGTAAACCTGATAAATATTACCATATGTCAAACGGGTAATTTTGCGGTCAATAATTCCAACTTTAAAGATATCATAAAAACCATAAAGATTAGTGGAGAAGACAATCGTTTCATTATCTTTTGACCAAGTATAAGCATTAATATTAGAATTAGTTGTGGTTAACTTAATTGCTTTTTCTCCAGAAGTCGGTTGAAGCCAAATCTCATTTCGATTTGAACTTTTACGATCTTCAAGATTTTTATCATTGTTGAGGTAGGCAAGCCACTGACCGTTTGAAGAACAAGTCAACATTGATGGGCTAAGAAAAGTTAATCCACCTTTGTAATCTGATATTTTCTTTATTTTTCCTTTTTTTAAATTTATACTTAGAATTGATTTTTTATCTTGTATGCTCGTCTGGAAATATATTGATTCTCCATTGGGATGCCATACTGGTGCCCCCCCGTCTCCGGTTGGTTTCAGCGCCAAAAGTTGACTTAGGGTAAAACCTCCTAGTTCATCTTCTTTTCTTGAATGTTTCATTTCGAGTTTTACAAAACAATTTTAGATTGAAATTTGTATATTAAACTAAAATACAAAATGTTTTTTGTAAAAACAATATATATGATATATTAAATAAGAAATCCATATTATAAAATCGTATATTGGCACATAACCAAAAAAAAGAATAAATAAGAATTAAATGTACCTAGAACGTGAGTGTTGATTAAGACTAAATTTAATATACCATTTGAGAAGCAATATTTTAAAATACAATATTTTTTCGTGGGACATTTACTTAAATTGTCATTATGAGCCAGTCTCATAACTTGAAATTCTAAACTTCAAACACTTCCGCCGCTAAATATATTATCAGTTACTTACTAGCAATGTGACGTAAATTATTTGGCGTCCATACAGGTGACCATGATACAATTGACTATACACTTATTTTAGCAATAATAGCCTTAGTTTCGATCCAGTTTTCCTTTCAACAATATCATCCCTTTAAAATCTTTTTCATCTAAAAGATTAAACCTTTTTAATATACTCATTAACTTGTGTCCAGCAACTCTCAAAGCATTTTGATTAATATAATTTTACTAAATAGGTGGTTAGTCACACATTGATTTGCAGAATTTTAAGATAGTAAGGCATTTTCTAAGTTAAATCGTTACTTATTGCACTTAAATTCCATTAAGAAGCCCCACAGGCTAATTAGCCAATAACGTCTCAAAGATATTTTTAAGTATAATTCCCAGGAAGGATGGTGTGGCCCCACAAAATGGGTATCAATTTTTTATAAATAATATCACATCAACCTACGGTCAGGAAGAAAATACGTTGTTGACAAAAGATAAAATATATTCATAGTATTTAAAGCATTAAATCATCGGAAAAACCGGCTGAAAAGATGCTGACAGAAGTTTTCACTTTTTCAATTGGATTAATCAAAATGAATACCACGATAGAACGTTGTGAATTAGCATCAGGCTTAAGTATTTCTCGCATCTTGACAGGATTATGGCAGATTGGGGATATGGAAAAAGATGATAATCATCTGGATTACAATGCAAAAGCTGCCTCTATGTCGCCCTACATCGAGGCAGGATTCACAACATTTGACATGGCTGATCATTATGGATCTGCAGAGGACATCGTTGGTCTGTTCAGACGGCAGCAGAATCCTGAGAAGACAGTACAACTACTGACAAAATGGGTCCCCAAGCCGGGAATTACAACACGAGAAGATGTACAAGTGGCCGTGAAAAGATCTATGGAACGAATGCAGGTCGAGCGGCTGGATTTGTTACAATTCCATGCCTGGAATTATGCAGATCCGAATTGGCTGGATTGCTTGTTTTGGCTGCAGGAACTCAAGGAGCAAGGGCTCATTCGCTACCTTGGTTTGACTAATTTCGATACCGCACACCTGCGAATCATTTTGCATAGTGGGATCGAGGTTGTCTCCAATCAGGTGTGTTACTCACTATTAGACCAGCGTCCAAGTGGTGGTATGACTGAGTTGTGTTTGGAACACGGTATCAAACTACTGGTCTATGGAACAGTCGCAGGGGGATTACTCACTGAGCATTGGCTCAATAAACCGGAACCTGAGAGCAAAGATTTAGTAACATGGTCTCAGCAAAAATACCGAAGATTCATTAACGAAGTTGGTGGTTGGGGTGTATTTCAAACCCTCTTAAATACAGTGGCAAACGTAGCTAAGAGACAGGATGTCTCAATGGCCAATGTCGCATGCCGTTACATACTGGAACAACCAGCCGTCGGTGGAATCATTATCGGTGCGCGACTCGGGGAAAGTGAACATCTTCAGGACAACCTTCGATTATTTCAGTTCTCACTTGATGATGCAAGCAAGTCAGAGATAGGAGCCGCTTTAACTAATATTCAACCTGTTCCCGGAGATTGTGGTGATGAATATCGTAAGACCCCATTCTTGACAGCAACTGGAGATCTGAGCCATCATGTCGATACGATCCCCCCTCCTTATAAAGTAAATACAGACTCAAACGGCCTAGGCAGGGTAAAAAGTGGTACCACATGGGAGGAGATTGCCGGTTATTGCCGAGCAGTACGGAGGGACGAGCAAATTTGGATTTCCGGAACCACTGCCACACATATGGATCGCCTGATCGGAGGAAAAGATCCATCTGCTCAGATGCACTTCATAATCGACAAAATCGAAGGAGTACTTCAGTCTTTTGGATGTCGATTGGAGGATGTTATCCAAACACGAATATATATTCCTTATATAGAAATGTGGGAACCTATCGCCCGCGCGCATGGAGAAAGGTTTAGCCACATCCTTCCAGCAAATACTTTAATTCAAGCCTCACTGGTAGGGAAAGAGTATCTGGTGGAAATGGAAGTAAATGCTGTCGTTAATTCCAAGCCAGTTACTTAGTTCGCCATGGACATTTTTAAAAGACGCAGTAAGCCTTTATTTTTTAAGTGAATAAATGAATTCTTTGATACTCCCATTCGTAAAATAATTAAGTTCCACAACTCATCTTTCTGAAAAATTATCACTAAAGCTTAGGACTATAAATTTTCAGGTTTCGTGTTAAAATCAGGTTTTAAAAATCATTAATCTTTTAAGCTATTCCAAAGATTTGTGTTTTTCAGGAAGCCCTAAATAATCTTTGTCTTCCGCACCTTATAAAGCATTGAGATTATATTTCATGATTCTACCATGACGTCCTGTACTATCACTCTCCAATTCGTAAACATATCCTGAAGGACCATGACTCTGGTCCAGAACGGCTTCCAGAACGGCATAGTCATCAGGATCAAGGGAGAGTTCAAATATAGATAAAGTCTGGGACAGATGATGCGCATATCGTGCACCGATGATAACTGCAGCGACTTGGGGCTGATCTAAAACATACCTTACGGCGACTGCGGTCATAGAGACAACATGCTTATCTGCAATCACTTTGACCGTTTTCAGAAGGGTCTGGAATAAATCCCAGCCACCAAATTCATCAATGATCAATCGGTATTTGATCAACGATCTATTTTCAAACATGAATCCAGGGTCTGGTTTCTCCAGCCAATACTCTGTTAGAAAACCACCCGCTAGCGATCCGTAACATAGCAAATTGATATCATTTTCAGCACACCACCTTGCTAACCCTTTGGAAGGACGGCGGTCTAGTAACGAGTATTGAACCTGAGTAGATACAATATCAAACTCCTTCTCGACAAAAGGGGCGGTTTGCTTCACATCCCAGTTATTTACCCCTAGATGACGGATTTTACCTTTTTCACAGAGTTTTTTGAGACATTCCAGAGTCTCATATGGGCGTCCAATCGATAAATCCCACCAATAAAATTGTACGAGATGGAGCTGATCAAGACGCAACCTTTTTAATGAACGATCAATTATCCTCTCAATATCTTTAGAGCCAAAGCTGGAGAGACTATCCCGATTAGGTACAAGCTTAGTGTGGACGGTGACTTTGTCGGCAGACTCTGATCCTCGGTCACTACGCAATGTTTCGATAAAATCTCCAATCATCTCCTCAACACCGGTATAAATATCTGCACAGTCAAATGTTCGAATACCCGCATCAAAAAAAGTGCTCATATCCGCAATAGCCTGAGTGCGATCTACCGAGCCGTGTCCCCCAGCAAGCTGCCAGCCGCCCTTTATTACTCTTAAGATCTGATGATCTGGCCGTAGTTGGCATATTTCAGCACTCATAATTCACCTATTTTTGAATCAGTCGATGGCTATTTGCACCAATAAGGCACACCGCGATGGCCTGGCAAACCTGTTGTCTCAGCATGTGAGAATTTTCGACGTCCTGTCCGTGTGATCCTAAAGCGTCCTCCACAATAAGGATCAGGGCAGGCGATTTCGGAGTCCGTAGTCATCCAATCGTGAGGATCTGTATCACGTTGCTTAGCGGAAAGAAGTGGCAAAATAGCTGCAAGCGAGTACATAGTAAAGCGCTGATTAGCGTCAAACACTAAATTTTCTCCCTCGACCAGAAAATAGTCTCCAACCTTATGATTACAGACCATGGGCTTCTCACTACTAACAACCTCAACTTTTAAGTCATAAAGCCAAAAAGTATCTTTGCCCATCTTGTTTCCTCACTTTTTTATCAATTATTTTAACACGGAGTAACTATTTAGTTGCATTGGTTGAAGACCAAAGATTTAAGTCTGTCTTTGCCAAAATACTTTCTATTGAATTTGGTTATTAAAAGGGTAAAGAGCTAAATACTATTCCATAAAAGTTGACAAGATGAAATATCTAAAGCTTGTTACCTGCTGTGTTTCCCAACCACACTTCATTGGATTAGATAATTTATTTTTTATAATATTAACAATGCGTGCTTTTTTCTGAGTTTTTAAGCTCTAATCTTCGGAGATAAGCTCTCTTTGTATTTATAATATATAGGAAATTATTTATTTATAACAATTGCTGGCTAATTCCAAATACCGAATCCATGAGGGAAGCAATTATGGACTGCGTATTACTAATTTTGACTTTTTTGAGGCAGAAGAAGTTACTATTTCATTTTCACAACCCTCATAATATTCTTTGAATTGATATGAATCCGAGCGCCGTCTCACTAAATCACCTTTCTGGTTAGACTTTAACAACTAACCGTGCTACATGTTTCTTGGTTCCTCAATACACTATGCAAATAGTTCAGTGCCTTCTGGATAAAAATTACAACCTTCTATACATATACCATACACCATAAAGACTCGCCATCTTCAGTACATTGAATCAACCTAAATTCGACATAAAATATGATTTAGGGAAAACACATAATACATTCAATAAGAAATGGGGTTAGAGAATAATTCCGTCGGGGCTATCCAAAAAACGGTCGAAAAAGATTTACAATGAATGATACTATTTGATTTTTAACATGTTATATAAGCTGAAGAATTAAAACTTTAAAATAAACTTATTATGCTTCACTTTGATCCTCAATCAGATAAAACAAAGATTAAAATAACACTGTTAGGAGCCTCATTTATGGGGTACACTATATGGGGTTTAAAAAGATTGAACACAATTTTTAAAATCTCTCCTAGATTGAATTTTATTCCCCATTTCAAAATGTTTTTCTGATTAAGTTAATTAGAAGGATTGAAAATATAATAATATATTATCAATAGAGTTTTTTTGCTAAAATATCTATATATTTTGAACTTTAAATAATTTTTTTAAATAACAACTTATTATTTGTGATGAGTTTTAATATTTAATTTTTAACTTCTAGTCTTTAAAAATTATCTTCATTTATTATTGATTTAGATATTCCAACATCTAACTTTTCGATTATCATAGTAGTTTTCCAGCAATGGCATATTTTTACTACAATTATCTGTTCGTTTACTACACCTTGGGTGAAATGAGCATCCTTCCGGCATGAAGAATGGGTTCGGTACTGCTCCTTCTATAGTATTTAATTTTTTTCTTTTTTCAGATATCCTAGGGATGGATTCTATTAAACCTATAGTATATGGATGTTTGGGGTCTCTCAACAACGCAGTAACACTACCTTCTTCCACTATTCGTCCACAATACATCACAATTATACGATCACAAACTTGGCTCATTAAAGCTAAGTTATGGGAAATCATTATTATACCTGCTCCTATATTTTGCTTCAGTTGTTTCATTAAAGCAATAATCTGAGCTTCTATAGTAACATCAAGGGCAGTAGTCGGTTCATCTGCTATTAACAACTTTGGTTTACACGCTAAGGCCATTGCAATCATTACTCTCTGTCGCATACCCCCAGATAATTGATGTGGAAAAGATTTTGCAATTTGTTCTGGATCTCTTATACCAACCTTAGCGAGTAGTTCTATTGCTTCTGCAAAAGCTTTTTTCTTTTTCATTAATCCATGGATCATGATAGGTTCTTGAATTTGGTGGCCACATGTATGGATGGGATTTAAACTAGTCATCGGTTCCTGGAAAATCATTGAAATTTCATTGCCACGAACTGCTTGCATTTCTTCCTCATTAAGTTTAATCAAATTTTTGTTTCCAAAACGAATACTACCATTTTTAATTTCTCCAGGTGGATTAGCTATCAATCCCATTATTGACAACGATACAACACTTTTACCACAGCCACTTTCACCTACAATACCCAGAGTTTCCCCCGGCACCATTTTAAAGCTAACATCAGATACGGCATTTAACTGACCACCTGTTGTTCTAAAAATGACTTCCAAATTATCTACTTCAATTAAGTTTTTACTCAACATTTAATTTTATAGGAATTTTTTGTTTCAAGTATTCTCCAAAAATAACTAAAGAATTACATTCTTACAATAAGTTTTTGTTATAAAGAAATATAAAAATTTATCTTAATTTTAATTATGAAAAAGTTTTTCTCAATCTAGGGTCAAGATAGTCTCTTAGACCGTCACCCAAGAAATTTGCAGCAATTGAAACACTGAAAATAGCTAAACCTGGAAATGATCCGATCCACCAATAGCCAAAATTTTCCATTCCATTTGCCACCATTGAGCCCCACTCTGGATTTGGAGGAGGGGCTCCTAGTCCCAAAAAACTCAAACCAGAAAAAATCAAAATTGCATTTCCAAACTCTAAAGTGCCCATGACGATGACAGGCCCTAAACTGTTAGGCAAAACCTCTTTTAATAATGTCCGAATTTTTGAACTACCTAAAGTTCTGGATGCATCAACATATTCATTTTGTTTAACATGTATAACCATACTTCGCATTACACGGGCATAGTTCGGCCAAGAAACAACAACCATAGCTAAAATTGTATTATAAAGACTTGGGCCAAGTGTTGCCGTAATAGTCATTGCCAGGATAATAGCTGGGAATGCCATGACCATCTCTGATACTCTCATCATGATATCATCTAATAATCCGCCGTAGTAACCGGCAACAGCTCCAAATAGCGTTCCTATAGTACCTGCTATTAATACTGTTAGAAGACCCGCAGTAAGTGATAACCTACTTCCGACTAATACTCTACTGAAGATATCACGACCTAAGGTATCAGTTCCAAACCAGTGTTCGAATGAAGGTGGTTCGAATCTTCTTTCTAAGGTTTGAAATAAAGGATCATAAGGAACAATCTCATTAGAAAGAACAGCAATTATTATCCAAAGCATACATACCAAAACACCTATTAAAAATAATATATTATCTTTCGGGAAATTACGTAAAGTTATAATCATTTACCTCAAACTAATTTGTTAAATATTTCAGAATGTATCATAATTTGTATTATTGATAACGTATTCTTGGATCTATGATACCGTAGATAATATCTACAATGAGATTTATAACTACATAGTTAACTGCTATTAATAGAGCGACTCCTGTAATTGCTGGGTAATCAAGAGAAACAGCTGACCTATAAGCATACATACCAATTCCCGGCCACGAAAAAATTGTTTCTACCAGTACTGCCCCACCAAGTAAATTTCCGAAACCTAATCCTATTACTGTTATTACAGGTATGAAGGCATTTCCAAAAGCATGACGAGTAACAATCGCTAATTTTCCCAAACCCTTGGCTCTAGCTGTTCGAATGTAGTCCATTGACATTGTCTCTAGAAGACTAGAGCGGTTTGTTCTAGTAATTAATCCCATAGTAAATGTTCCTAACACTATTGCCGGCCACAATAGATGTTGTAGGGATTCATTTAAAATGTCCCATTTTTTTTGAATTATAGAATCGATAATATAAAAATTTGTTATCGGTTCAGCGGGATTAGACCAAGCTCCAATACGACCAGGCCCTGGGGACCAACCTAAGTGGAAATAAAACACATAAAGAACCAACAATGCAAACCAGAAACTAGGTATTGAGACTCCTGTCACTGAAATGGTTCTCAAAAAGTGATCAATAAAACTATTTGGCCACGTTGCTGAGAGCACTCCAAAGAGAATTCCAAAAAAAGTTGCAATAATAATAGCTACTAAAGCAAGTTCAATAGTAGCTGGCAAATACTGCTTAAGATCTACTAACACAGGTCGATTTGTTCTGAATGAAGTCCCCAGGTCACCATGAGCTAAGTTTTCCATATACTTAAAATATTGAATATACAATGGTTGATCTAATCCCCACCTTGCTCTAAATGCCGCGACAACTTCTTTATCACTCAAATTACGCTGACTCAGGTATGCTAATTCAGGTTCGCCAGGTACTAGTTGAGTCAATATGAAAACCATAGAAGTAATTCCAAGAATTAAAATAAAAATAAATAAGACTCTTCTTGAAATGTACTTTAGAAGTTCCATTTATATCAGATTGTATTTAGGGGGGAATGGCAGGATTCGAGACAATTAAACACTGAATAATGCATTTAATTGTCTCGACAAATAAAATTTTAAGATAACAAGCAGAAAAAGATTACTCTATACTTCTTACAAATAAAGTATTACCTTTTGATTATTTGATCCAACTCGAGTTGATAATAATTTGTATAAGCATCATCTATATTGCTTCTAACAGCATATTGTCTTCCGAGTTGAAGGAGAAAAGCATAAGGACCATCTTCGGTATCAATCTTTTGAATTTTTCTCAACAGTTCTGCTCGTTTTGAATCGTCAGTCTCTGACTTCGTCTTTTTAATAAGAGAGGCTAATTCTGGATGCATATTTGCCTTCCAATTTACTCTGTCACCACCAACTTTTTCACCCGGGCCAAATGCTAACTGGTTATTAGGGTCTGGGTAGTCTGGCCCCCATCCCCAAATAGCAAATGCCTGTTTCCCAGCTCTATATTCAGCTAGACCAACCATAATTTCACTAGTTCTGATCTTAGCTTTGATACCTATCTTAGCAAGATCAGAAGCTATTTTTTCGCCTAGAATAGTCCAACTAACACCTTGCATTGCATAAGTTGCCACATCAAAATCAACTGTAAAACCTTCAGCATATCCAGCTTTTGCCATCAATTTCTTGGCTTTTGTCAAGTCCTGGAAATCAGGATCTCTTGGCGGCAATGCGCCCATAAAACCTTGCTGAATAAATGATTGCGGAGTTATTGCTCCACTACCAGCAATAGTTTGCAAACCCCTATAATCTAATGCATATCGTACAGCGTCCTGTACATCCGGATTAGAAATTGGACCACCGATCTTAGGATCCATATTCATTAGTAAAAAATTAATCAACTTCGTTTTACTTGAAAGAACCTTTACGCCTTTTTTACCTTTAAGTTGTTTTGCATGCTCTGAATTAATATTAAATGCAATATCAATATCACCTTTTTGGATAGCTAAAAGTTGGCTATTACCATCTGGCATTGACCTCAAATGAATACGGTCAGCACCTGGAACTTTCTTTCGATAATTCTTGTTTTTAACTAAAATAACTTCCGAGTCTGGAACAAAGCTTTTCAATATATAAGGTCCAGAGCCAGCCGATAATTGGTTCAAACCAGCTTTTACGGTATCTTTCTTATCAGCTCCTTTTCCTGTAGCTCCACCCATTGCTTTCACAGTTTTACTATCAAGGATGGCAAAAGCTGGTGTAGCTAACTTAGATATAAATGATGAATCTGTGTTCACTAGTTTTATTACTACCGTCTGTTTATCTGGTGCCGAAACAGTTTCTACATTTGCAGCTAGAAAGGCAGGGTTTCCCTTTAGATGTTTTACTCGATCAAAACTCCATTTTACATCAGATGAGGTTAATTTGTTACCGCTTACGAAATAGATATCATCACGCAATTTAAATGTCCAAGTTAACCCGTCACCAGAAGCACTTCGAGATTTGGCAGCGTCAAGCTGTGGGACATCGTTAAGCCCTTCAAATTTAACCAAATTATCATATGTGACGTTAAGAACTGTCGTAGCCCAGATTTCGTAAGCATGACCTGGATCAAAAGTATTATAATCTGGACTTATGCCTAGGATTAAACGGGTTTCTGCCCTTATGTTGTTAGATAATCCGAAAAAAGAGCACAAAATTACTGCCACAATTGTTATTTTTTTTATATACATGACTACCACCTTCCATTTAAAGATTTATGACTCATTTAAAAGAAATTTAATTAAAATTCCACAGTGTCGACTGATAGCAATATTAACTAAATCATTTCGTCTTCAAGGATATATGATCTATAATACATGTCAACATAAAAATCAGACGGTTAATGAGGCCCGCCACAAAATGTATTCATAATTGTTTGTGGAATATGTGTGTATTGATAAATTTAAGGTCACTTTTGCAAAATTTAAGCTCCATTTCTTTCTTATGATAAAATAGGTTCTACATAATACCCCTATTAAGAAAAGTGAATCTTCACTACCTGTTTATTGCTTTTAGTGCAATAATCCGAAATCTAAGGAGCTCAATTAAGCTTGATGGAGTCAATGTAATTTTGGCAAAACTTAAAAAAGATTTCTAGTAAAAACAAATGCGACTTTTGATTCTAAAAGTATTTTAAAATAAGCTAGTATAAATTTTGGTGTTGCTATATTAAATATAATTACTTTTTGAACATCAAAATATTCTTAATAAAGATGGCAAGCTGCATAATGTTGAGGATTATATTCCTTTAGAATTGGTTGTTTTTGTTTACAAACTTCAAAAACCTTTGGACAGCGGTCAGAAAAACTACAGCCAGCATTTTTTTTACTATTAGGATCAATTTCACTATTTGTTAAATAATTATTCTTTTTTCCTCCTATGTCTAGTATTGGATTAGAATTAATAAGTAGTTTTGTATAAGGGTGCAAAGGATTCTTATAGATTTCTTCGTAACTTGCTATTTCTACAATTCTTCCTAAATACATTACCATGATTCTATCACTTATATGATAGATAACACTTAAATCATGAGATATAAACAAACTAGAGAAACTAAACTTTTTCTTCAAATCTTGGAAAAGATTAATTATTTGTGCTTGTACCGACACATCAAGTGCTGAAACAGGTTCATCGCATATTATAAATTCCGGTTCCATTGAAAGTGCTCGTGCAATCCCTACTCGCTGTTTTTGACCTCCTGACAATTCATGGGGATATCTGTCTAAATGATATACATCTAAACCTACATCTATAATTAATTCTCTTATTTTTTCTTTTCTTTCGGAATTTTTATATACACCATGGATCAAGAAAGGCTCCATAAGAGTCTCCTCAATAGTACGTCTTGGATTGAGACTTCCTGCTGGATCTTGAAATATTATCTGCATCTTTTTACTTAATTTTTTCCTGTAATTTTCTGAAGTCTTTAGAATGTCTTTGCCTAAAAATAATATTTCCCCTTTGTTTGGCTTATTTAATCCAATAATCGTTCTCCCTAAAGTGCTTTTTCCACATCCACTCTCACCTACAATGCCTACTATTTCTCCAGGATAAATATCAAACGTTACTCCATCTACAGCCTTAATCCATTTTTCTTTGCCCCAAAAACTAGAATTCGGATTTCTAAAATATTTAATAAGATTTTTAACCACTAGAAGAGGAGAAGCCATATTTATTTATGCCCGGTTAACACTTTTGACTAAAATTTAATAATTATTATTAAAATAGAGTCTTACACAATCAACTTAATAAATACTATTATAAAAAATACATTTAGCAATTTATTATTTGATTAAGTTTATAATTTTTTCAAAAAATATAAATTCTATATATATTTACAGATAATGTTTGAATTGAAATTGGTATAAAGTTAATTATAAATTTCTAGTCTTATAATTTATTTTTCCCATGTAAGATTTTTTGGCTTATATGCTATCTAAGAGTTCTTGTTTATTTACTTCTAAATATTACAGTTACAGTAACTTTGATGAAACTTGATATATGTTTTTTTATCATTAAATTAGTGTAATTAACTGCAAATATAAATATTTTGCTATAACTGCTCACTTAAGACTGTAACTAATTATTTTTATCCATAAAATATATAATTTGAATCCGATGTTTATTGGAGATAATTTGAATTGATTTCAGTCAAGAAGAAACAGGGACGATAATTACCTCAGAAAATATGGAGATCCGAATCGCATATTATTTTTCTTTTTAGAATTAGTTTTGCCTTAGGAGATGATTAGTGATTTTTATTTACAAGCGAGCACATTAAGTTTATTTGGTTATTTTTGATTTTATTATTCTATCATCAAACCAACTATTGATATGTTTCTCCAATTCATCTAATGCCAAAGTAAGTTTTTTTGCTTCTATATTTTTGAGAATAGCTAAATGCTCTCTCTCTACATCAGTTAATTTATCTTTGTCAAATAGTGATTGTATAGAATGAGTTCTGATAGTTTCAATTACACTATTAATATTGTCATAATGTTCGAGTAAATAACGGTTGGAAGCTACAATGAAAAAAGTTTTATGAAATTTAGTATCTAATAAATTATGTTGGAAAAAATCATTATTTTTAGCACTCCCTTTCATATCTTTGATAATTTTTTTTAATTCTTTAATCAACCCTAATCTGTTAATTTTATAAGCAGATCTTAAAGCTTGAGATTCAAGTGCTAGTCTTAATTCACAAAACTCTGAAAGGTCTTGTTCATCCATTTCAAAAACTTTGAATCCTTTATGTACTTCTGATACAACTAGTCCTTCCGACTTTAATCGAGCTAGTGCTTCTCTGATAGGCGTTTTGCTCAAACTAAATAATTCTGTGAGATAGGTTTCAGTTAGTTGTTGCCCTAATCCTAATTCCCCTTTTATGATTGAACCTCGAATACCTTCCATTGCTGCTTCAACAAAGGATAATGGACGTTTAAACTCTTTTTTCATAAGTATTCTTTGATAAAGAGGTGAGATAGTTATTCAAAATAATTTAATTATAAACATATATAAGAGTACTTAAAGCGTGCTTCCAGTTTTAAATTATCACATATTCTAATAATTTAATTATAGTAATTCATGTGAATATATATATATCCTATATTACGAAATGTATCCCACTATGAATCAACATAAATTTACAATCTAATGCTAATTATTAACAGCAAAGCGTCTTCAAATTAATCACCTAACATCTATCAACTATGATCTAAGTGTTATTGATTATAATTACAATAATTTGTTACTTTAAAAAAGGTAGAACTCGTTTACCTGAATTATAATTGAAGTTCTTATGGTAAAGTTTAAAGTTTTTCTATCTTTATATTTATAGTTTTCAATCTAATTGCTTACAACAATTATTAAATATCCTAAAAACTAATTTGATTGTTTGACAAAATATGTTTTTGTATCAATTTTTACAATTACAGTCAGTCTTTCTTTTTTAAAGATTTCTTCCGAATATATGCC
>Ga0187833_10003204_pt1 | contig 16768 bp, 14 predicted proteins | sample ETNtaG_37_FD_167968 | JGI IMG/M metagenome (GOLD analysis project Ga0187833, IMG submission 167968) | Marine microbial and viral communities from oxygen minimum zone, Eastern Pacific Ocean - ETNP2014_SV_400_PacBio MetaG (Illumina Assembly) | ecosystem: Environmental > Aquatic > Marine > Hypoxic...
AGAACCAAGCTCGCCAAATATGGAAAATCATACAGGAAGCTAGCGATTATTGCAGAGGATAGGCATGAACAAATTACAAGTTTCTCGAAATCTTTGAATGATATAGTGTTAAAAATTATGTTTAAACTTGGAGATATAATTAATTCAAAAACTCGTAAAGTTGAAATGAACGAAGGAAGACATAATAGAGCTAAACTTGGTTTTATTTTGATGTCTACTGATCTTGCAGGAGAAAGTGATTTTTTTGATATTGTCCCTAAAGATGTAGCTATTCATATTACGCGATTGAAGACGGATGATTATACAACTAATGAAACATTATCAAAACATATAGAACATATGGCAGATGCAGCGTCAAGGATTCAACCAGATGTAAAACCAAATGTCATAAGCTATAGTTGTACATCGGGATCTATTGTTATTGGTGAAGAAAAAATAATGGCTGAAATAAAAAAAGGAGCACCGTATGCAATTCCTATGACACTTGTAACAGGAGTCGTTGATGCGTTACGGGAATTACAAATAAAAAAAATAGTTATAGGGACGCCTTATTTAGATGAAATTAATACAAAAGAAGCTGAATTTTTTCATAACAAAGGTTTTGAAATTATCAATATTCAAGGATTAAATCTAACAACAGGTATTGAGTTTGGAAGAGTAACACCTGAATACTGGAAAAAATTTGCATTAGAAATTGATGATAAAGATGCAGATGCAATTTTTTTAAGTTGTGGAGGAATCAGATCGGTAGAGGTAATACAGGAAATTGAAAATATCACAGGAAAACCAGTTATAACTAGTAATCAAGCTCAAGTTTGGAGCTGTTTGAGAAAAGCAGGAATAAAAGATAATATTCAAGGCTTTGGTCAAATATTTAATTATGCTGGCGATTCATTTATAAAATGAATTCTATTGGGATATTGATTTAAATATAAATTATGTTGTTTGCAGTTGATGAATATAAAAAACGATTGAAAAAAGTACAAAGCTCAATGCAAGAGAAAGGCATTGAGTTATTAATTTCTCAAGATACCGCAAACATGAATTATTTAACAGGTTATGATGCTTGGTCTTTTTATTATGCGCAGTGCGTTATAGTTCATGTTAATGCAGAAGAACCAATTTGTTTTGTAAGAGCTCAAGATGCGGGTGGAGCTTATATAAAAACATATTTAAAAGATGAAAATATCATTAAGTATCATGAAAAATATATTCACACATGGCCTTCCCATCCATATGACAATCTTGTGGAAATTATAAAACAAAGAAAATGGGATAAATTAAGTATTGGTCTGGAAATGGATAGCCATTACTTCACTGCATATTGTTATGAAAAAATAAAACAAGGTTTGCCAAATGCAAAATTAAAAGATTCAGAAAGATTGGTTAATTGGGTCAGGTTGGTTAAATCTAATGCTGAAATAAACTATATGAAATCTGCCGCTTTAATTTCACAAAAAGGAATGAAAACTGCAATGGAAACAATTAATCCTGGAGTAAGACAATGTGATGCTGTTGCAGAAATTCAAAGAACATTATTTAAAGGAACACCAGAATTTGGGGGAGAATATTCAGGTATTACAACATTGCTGCCGACAGGAAAAGGCACTTCAGCATCGCATTTAACAGCTACCCAAGATAAATTTGTTGAAGGAGAAGCAACAATTGTTGAAATTTCAGGTGTTTATAAAAGATATCATGTTCCATTGGCAAGAACGGTTTTACTAGGAAAACCTGAGCAAAAAAAAGTTGATGCAATGAAAGCTACTATTGAGGCTTTAGAAACAGGAATTTCAGTTGTAAAACCTGGAAATACTGCTGATGATGTAGCTCAACAATTTTGGGGAGTTTTAGATAAATATAATATTAAAAAAGAATCTAGAACGGGATATTCCATTGGAATTGGTTATCCACCTGATTGGGGAGAGCATACCTTAAATATTTCAAAAGGCGATAAAACTATTTTACAACCAAATGTTACATTTCATATGATAGCAGTTATGCAATTTGGAGATTGGGGAGTCGAAGCCTCTGAATCTGTTAGAGTTACAGAAACAGGAAGTCAATTATTTTGCAATATGTCAAAAGAATTACATATAAAGTAACAAATAAAATAATAGTTCTTGAAAAAAATCTTACCGCGTGTTTTAAATCTTTATGTCTTCAAAAGATAGTTTCGTTAAATTTGAAAAAGTTGATAAAAGCTACGACGGTGAGATATTAGTTGTAAAAGACTTGAATGTAGATGTTCCGCAAGGTGAGTTTTTAACTTTGCTAGGTCCATCTGGCTCTGGAAAAACAACGACCCTTATGATGTTAGCTGGATTTGAAACTCCAACGAGTGGCGAAATATATTTAGAAGGAGAACCAATTAGTAGCATTCCACCTTATAAAAGAGGTATTGGAATGGTTTTTCAAAACTATGCTCTTTTTCCACACATGACAGTAAATGAAAATTTGTCCTTTCCATTAGAAGTTAGAAAATTATCAAAGTCAGATATCGAAGAAAAAGTTAAAAAAGCTTTATCTATGGTTGAGCTTGATGCTTTTGGATCAAGAATGCCGATGCAGTTATCAGGAGGGCAACAACAACGTGTTGCATTAGCTAGAGCTCTAGTTTTTGAACCAAGATTAGTTTTAATGGATGAGCCTTTAGGAGCGCTAGATAAAAAATTAAGAGAACAGATGCAATATGAAATAAAACATATTCACGGAAGAATTGGAATTACAGTTGTTTATGTAACACACGATCAAAACGAAGCTTTAACAATGTCAAACCGTATTGCAGTTTTTAATGATGGAAAAATTCAACAAATATCAACACCAGATGTTCTATACGAGAAACCAGATAGTGCTTTTGTTGCCCAGTTTATTGGAGAAAATAATCAGATTAAGGGAAAAGTAAAATCAATTAATGGAACGAATTGTGTAATTGAGACCGAGAATGGAGAAGACATAGTATCTTTAAAAGTTAACGTCAGTTCAGTTGGGGAAGATTCTACAGTTTCACTTCGACCAGAAAGAGTAGCAATAAATGCAACTGAAGGTGAGTTTGAAAATAAGTTTGAAGCGCAGGTTAAAGAACTAATATACCTTGGCGATCATATTCGAACAAGAGTTGAAGTTTGTGGAAACGACCAATTCATTGTTAAAGTTCCAAATTCTTACAAAGGTTCTAATTTAGAAGAAGGAACTAAAGTAAAACTTTCTTGGAATGCAAGCGATTCTAGAGCTTTAGATCTAAATTAAGCTAAAAAATAACATAAAAAAAGTTTTTGCAGTCATCCTTTTTATATGATTTATTTTCGCTTTATATAAACGTAAATTAAATTTAATTTATAAGGGGAAAATATATGATTAAGTCAATTAAAGTTGTTCTTCTTACACTAGTATCAATGGCATTTGTTGCTACGGCATATGCTGATTTTACTTTTGTATCATGGGGAGGGGCTTATACAATGAGTCAACAAAAGGGTTACATTGACACTTGGGGACCGGTTAAAAATGGTTCTACAAAGGTTAGTGTTGAAAACTATAATGGTGGACTTGGTGAAGTAAAAGCTCAAGTAGAAGCAGGAAATGTAACTTGGGATGTAGTAGACGTTTTACCTGTGGATGTGATTAATGGTTGCGATGAAGGTTTACTTGAAGAAATAGACACGAGTGGCTGGCAGAAATCACCTGACGGTACAAGTTTCAACGACAGTATAGTTGAAAATGGTACTGGAGCAAGCGGACCAATTTCAGAATGCGCTGTACCACAAATATTTTGGACATATGTAATAATATTCGATCCAAAGAATTTTTCTGGAAAAAAACCAACAACAATGAAAGATTTTTTTGATGTTAAAAAGTTTCCTGGAAAAAGAGGTGTTCATACTTGGCCACAAGCAGTTTTAGAAATGGCACTTGTTGCTGATGGAGTTGAACCTACTAAAGTAAACTCAGTTTTACAAGGTGACGGTGGAACAGACAGAGCATTTGCTAAACTTGAAGACCTTAAAGGACATGTTGTTCACTGGTCAGCAGGAGCTCAACCGTTAGAACTAGTATCAAGCGGTGAAGTAGTTATGTCTATTGTTTACAATGGTCGTGCTGGAGCTGCTATACTTTCAGAAGGTGCTAGCCTTGACTATGTTTGGGAAGGTCAAGTACTTGATGCTGACTGGGTAGGTATTCCTAAGGGTTCAAAAAACAAAGCGGAAGCTATTGAATTCTTAAAACATGCTACTACTTGTGCATCTCAAGCAGAACAAGCTAAGTATATAACTTACATGCCAATGCGTCAGTGTGGTACCGATATTATAGCGAAGAACGAGCCTTGGTTCCATACTGGTATAGACGTACTACCGCACATGCCGGATACTGAAGAAAGATTGAAAAAATCTGTATTTACGGATCCTGTATGGTGGGCTGATCACAATGCTGAACTAAAAGAACAATGGTCAGCATGGATGGCAGGAAATAAATAATATTAATAAACTATATAAGGCGGGATTTTAATCCCGCCTTTTTTTTATAATGATTTCTTGTGAGTGAAATAATTACAACTGAAGGTGTACCTTTAAAAGTTAGCCTAAAGCGTGCTGAGCGAATAAATAAAATTAGAGCCTTAGTTCTAGTTCTTCCGCTTACACTATTTATTATAATTACATTCGTAATTCCTATTATTGCTATGTTAACGAGAAGTATTGATGATAAACAAATCAATACAGTACTTCCAAAAACTTTTGAAATATACAAACAATGGGACCGCAAGCAACTTCCTTCTGAAGAAATGTATGCAACTATATTTAATGAAATTATGACTGCTGACAAAAGAGCAATCGGTAAAGCCAGCACTCGTATGAATTATAGTAAATCAGGTTGGAAAAGTTTGATCAAAAAATCAAAAAGAAAATTCAAAAAAATTAAAGAAGGTCCCTATAAAGAAAAAATGATTGCAATAGATAAAAAATGGGGAAAAATAGAATACTGGAAAGCCATAGGAGAAATGGTTGATCCTTATACATTTGGATATTTTTTAAATGCCGTAGATTTAAAATACGATTCAAATAAAAAAATTGTACAACAACCAGAAAAAAGAAGAATTTATAATTATACTTGGTACAAAACTCTCAAAATTAGTGTTCTTGTGACGTTGTTTTGTTTGATTTTGGGTTACCCCATCTCGTATCTCTTAGCCACTTTACCATTAAAGTACAGTAATTTACTTATGATCTTTGTACTATTGCCTTTCTGGACGTCATTGTTGGTTCGGACGGTTTCATGGATAATAATATTAATGAGAAAAGGGGTTTTTAATAGCATCTTGGTTTGGGCCGGTATTATTGCCGACGAGAACCGTATGCAATTGATATACAATGAAACAGGCACACTAATTGCAATGACCCAGATCTTATTACCCTTTATGGTGTTGCCTTTGTATAGCGTGATGAAAACAATTCCGCCTAGTTATATGCGTGCAGCTTTAAATTTGGGAGCACATCCAATGCATGCTTTTTATAGAATTTATATGCCCCAAACAGTTCCAGGAATTAGCGCAGGTGGTTTGCTCGTCTTTGTTCTTGCTATTGGGTATTTTATTACACCAGAGCTTGTTGGAGGTGCAGATGGACAATTAATTGGTCACTTTATAGCTTATCATCTGAAATCAACTTTAAATTGGGGATTATGTGCAGCACTAGGAACTATACTGTTAGTGGTAATGCTAACTCTGTACTGGGCTTACAATAAAATAGTCGGCATTGAAAATATAAAATTAGGATAATAATTATGGCTTTACCTACATATACAACAACTGGACAAAGAATTGGTTATTATACTTACTTGTTTTACTGTGGATTGGTATTCTTTTTTCTTATAGCCCCAATTTTTATGATTGTGCCGTTATCTTTTAATCAATCGCCTTTTTTTGGATTTACTCCGGAAATGTTAAGGTTAGAACCGGAAGCTTTTTCTCTACGTTGGTATAGACAAATGTTAGGTATATGCAGACCAGATGATATTATTACAACTGTCTGTACAAATAAGTGGATGATAGGGACTAAGAATAGTTTTATTATTGGCTTATCGGCAACTTTTCTGGCAACAGCTTTAGGAACAACTGCAGCCTTAGGTTTAAGTAGACCTCATATGCCTTTCAAAGCTGCTGTAATGGCCTTATTGATATCACCTATGATCGTTCCATTAATTATAACTGCCGCAGGTATTTTCTTTTTTTATGCAAAATTTGGTTTAGTAGGAACCTATACAGGACTCATACTGGCTCATACAGCTTTAGGCACCCCATTTGTTGTTATAACTGTTACAGCCACACTTACTGGATTTGATACCAATCTTATTCGTGCATCACAAAGTTTGGGAGCCGGTACAATGAAAACATTCTTTAAAGTAGTTATGCCATTAATCCTTCCAGGAGTTATTTCAGGAGCTTTATTTGCATTTATTACCTCATTTGATGAAGTTGTTGTTGTGTTATTTTTAGGTAGTGTTGAACAACAAACCATTCCAAGACAAATGTGGTCAGGAATAAGACAAGAGATTAGTCCTGTAATTTTATGTATGGCTACATGTTTAGTGGCTTTATCAATTACTTTATTAACCGCAGTTGAATTATTAAGAAGAAGATCTGAAAGATTAAGAGGAATCAAGCTTAGATAAATTTAATAATTTTCAGATAGATTATTATAAGCTAAAAATCATTTTATTTATGGAAATAAAAAAAGTTGTTGTAATTGGAGCGGGAACAATGGGAACTGGAATAGCTGCTCAATTATGTAATGCTGATATTCCTGTAACTTTATTGGACCTAAAAACAGAAATTAGTGAGAAAGCTAAAGAAAAAATTTATAAGTCAAAACCACCTTTATTGATTGATAAATCAAAAATCAATAATATTAACGCTGGTAATATTAGTGATGATTTTAATGTTGTTAAAGAAGCAGATTGGATTGTTGAAGCAGTAGATGAGAAAATAGATATTAAACACAATATTTATGAAAAAATATTTAAAGAAATAAAACTAGGAGCCATAGTTTCATCAAACACTTCATCAATTCCTATAAAAATTTTATCTCAAAATTTGTCTAACGAAGAAAAAAAAGATTTTTGCATAACGCATTTTTTTAACCCAGTTAGATATATGGGTCTTTTGGAAATAGTAAAAAATGAAAATAATGATTTAGAAAAAATCAATTATTTAAAAAAATTTTGTGAAGAAAAATTAGGAAAGGGAGCAATTATTTGCAACGATACTCCTGGCTTCTTAGGAAATAGAGTAGGAGTTTATGCAATGCAAGTTGCCATGACAGAAGCTTTCAAAATGAAGTTTTCCATAGAGGAAGCGGATGCAATTTTTAGTCGCCCTATGGGAATACCTAAAACTGGAGTTTTTGGCCTTTATGATTTGATTGGAATTGATTTGATGGCAGACGTACTTAAAAGCTTTATTAAAGAATTGCCCAAAAATGATGAATTTCAAATTGTTGCAAAAGAAATTCCATTAATCAAAAAATTAATTGAAACAGGTTTTACCGGAAGAAAAGGCAAGGGTGGTTTTTATCGAATGAATAAAGTTGGTAACAAAAAAATTCTAGAAGCTATTAATTTAGATACTGGAGAATATTCTCCTTTAAAGAAAATAGATATTAAATCAGATAAAGTTGACTTGAAGAAGTTAATTAACAGAGATGACAAATACGGCAAATATGCATGGTCAGTTATTTCAAAAATAATTAAATATGCATCTTCATTGGTACCAGGAATTACAGACAAATTTAATGATATCGATGAAGCCATGAGACTTGGTTTTAACTGGGCCAAAGGTCCTTTTGAAATGTTAAGTGAAATAGGAGTAAAAAACTTTTTTGAAAAAATAGATAATATTGAAAATAATAAATTTTTAGAAAACTTAGCAAAATCAAAAAATGAAAAATTTTATGGTGAAAGACAACAGTACACTGACATTGAAACACTTGGAAAAATTAAATCTAAAGCAATTAAATTAGATAAAAATGATTCAGCAGAAATTTATAGATTTAAAGATTTTAATATTGTTGAATTTACTTCCAAGGCTAATGCCTTAGATCACGATTCAATGGATTGTTTAAAAAAAGCAACTGATAAACCACTTGTAATAATTAATGAAAGCATGCAATTTTCAGCAGGTGTAAATTTAAATTATATAATGAATTTTGCTAACAAAGGTGATTTTAAATCAATTGAAAAATTTGTTAGATATTTTCAAGAAACTTGTAAGCATCTTAAATATTCTGATCATCCGGTAGTTTCTGCTCCTTCAGGACTTACTCTTGGTGGAGGTTTTGAAGTTTTAGTGCAAAGTAATTTTGTGGTATCTCACACCAATATTGTTATTGGACTAGTTGAAACAATAATAGGGCTAATCCCAGCTGGAGGAGGATGTAAAGAAATGTTGTGGAGATGGTCACAGACAGAGGAGGCAAAAAAAGACCCAAATTTTGCTCCAATAAAAGTTTTTGAGATTATAGGTTATGCCAAAACTGCAACATCTCCAATTGAAGCAGAACCACTTAAATACTTAAGACCAGAGGACAAAAGGATAATGAACAGAAATAGTTTATTGCCAGTTTCAAGAAATATCTTAGAAAATAATAGAGATTTTAAGCCTCCTAAAGAGTGTAAATTCAATCTTCCAGGAAAATCTGTTAGAGAAAAAATGATTAAAATATTGGAAAAACTTTATAACGATAACACAATATTAGATCACGGTGTGGAAGTTGGAAAAGAATTAGCAAATGTTTTGAGTGGAGGCGATACAAATATAGATAGAGAGATTAATGAAGATCAATTATTAAAATTGGAAATAGATTCATTTATGAAATTAATGGAAACAACAAAAACCCAAGAAAGAATTAATTATATGTTGCAAACAGGCAAACCTTTAATTAATTAATAATACATTGTGACGAATTTCAAACAGAGGGAATTGATAAAATTGTAGAAAGGATAAGAAAAAGAGTGGGTGACAACCCATTATATCTCTCAATTGATATAGATGTTTTAGACCCTGCTCATGCTCCAGGAACTGGCACTCCTGAAATCGCAGGAATGACAACAAGAGAAATAGTAAATGTTTTAAGAGGTCTTTCAGGAGTGAATTTAATTTCTGCTGATGTAGTCGAGGTTGCTCCAGCGTATGATCATGCTGAACTTACATCGTTAGCTGCCGCAACAATCATATATGAATTAACAAATTTATTTGCAAATAAAAAAGTTTAGTCTACATTATTTTTAGAAATAAAAATTGTTGGTGGCTGGAATTAAATACCTAATTTGTTGATGATTTAATTTTAATTCCTTCAAGAAGTTTTAAACATTCTTTTAATTGATCTAACACAATATATTCATCAACTTTGTGAGCTTGTTCAATGGAACCGGGTCCGCACACAACAGTGCTAATACCTATTTCTTGAAATAATCCAGCTTCTGTTCCAAATGACACTACTCCTCTAGAATTATCACCGGTTAAACTTGATATCAATTCACAAGCTTGAGAATTTTCTTCTTTATCAAAACCAATAATCTCACCGATAATTTCTTTTTTAATAAATGATTTTGGATATATTTTAACCATTTCCGGCATAAGAGTTTCTTTTGCAAATTTATCTATTTCCGAATTAACAAATACACCATCTTCTTTAACAACTGGTCTTAAATCCCATTCAACATTACATTTGTCAGCAATAACATTTCTTGCGGTGCCTCCGGAAATAACTCCTATTTGTAATGTGGTATAAAGTGGGTCAAAAGTAGAATTTTTTGGAGCCCTTAATTTCAAAGTTTCTCTTATTTCTATAAGTTTATTGATATATCTAATGGCATATTCAATAGCATTCACACCCTTATGTGGAGCAGAACTATGTCCAGCCAATCCTTTAAATTGAGTATTGTATTCATAATATCCTTTATGACCATTAATAATTTTCATACTAGTTGGTTCACCGACAATACAAATTCCATCTTTAATTCCTCTTTTAATTAATTCTTTAATTAATATAGGAGCTCCTTGACAAGCTGTTTCTTCATCAAATGTAAATGAAAAGTGAATGTCTCTATCTAAATTTGCTTTAGAAAATTCTGGCGCATAAGCAAGCGTACATGCAATAAATCCTTTCATATCGCAAGCACCTCTTCCATATAGTTTATCGTCTTTTATTGTTGCTTTAAATGGGTCTGTGTCCCAACTTTCAGAAACAGGAACAACATCAGTGTGACCAGATAATATAATTGGTTTTTTTTCATTATGATTTTTTGCTTTTAGTGTAGCAAAAAGGTTTACTCTTTTTTTTTCATCATCAAAAGTTCTAAATGAAGTTGCACCTAAAGATTTTAATATTTCATCACAATAATCTATTAACGAGTTATTATTTTCACCAGAAACAGTTTGAAATGCAATTAAATCAGATAATATTTTAATTGAATTTTCGTATAGAGATTTTAAATTATTTTCTGTACTCATATATATTTAATTATATATTAATTTCATGAAAGAACAAATAACCTACGACATATTTGATAAAGTGGATATTCGAATTGGAACTGTAATATCTGTTAAACAAAATGAAAAAGCCAGAAAACCTTCTTTAGTTGTTGAAGTTGATTTTGGAAAAGAAATTGGAATCAAACAATCATCAGCTCAAATATCTGATTACTACAATGAAGAAAATCTAAAAGGTAAGCAAGTTATTGCAGTTTGTAATTTTCCAGAAAAAAATATAGCAGGTATTGTTTCACAAGTTTTAGTATTAGGAGTAATTGATCAAGAAGGCAAAGTTACTCTTGTTCATCCATCTCAAAAAGCTGAAAATGGTTTGCCGATTGCATAAAAATGCATCCTGAAATTTTATCTTTGTCATTATTGATGTTTGTTGCAAGTTGCTCTCCGGGGCCAAACAATATTGTTGGTTTTCACTCTGGATTTAACCACGGCATAATAAAAACCATTCCTTTGATGTTGGGTGTAATATTTGGATTTAGCACATTAGTTACAGTAGTTAACTTTGGTTTAATTAATTTATTTAAATTATACCCAATAATTCAAGAAACATTGGTTATTACAGGAAGTGTTTTTTTAATATATTTAGCTTACAAAATATCTTTTTCAAAAATTTCTAACAACAAAGAAAATTTAAACCCTGTTAAATTTATAGATACTTTTATGTATCAATTTTTTAATCCTAAAGGTGTAATGGTGGCCATAATATCTGTTTCCACATACGTAGAAACTGGAGAAAATTTTTTAAGCCATTCTTTTTGGCTAATTGGAATTGCATTCTTTTTTGCTGTAAATAGTATAATTTTTTGGGTGTTAGCTGGAAAGTTTATGAGGAAATTTGCGACAAATGAGAAATTTATTAAATGGTTTAATTATGTTATGTCAGGGCTCCTATTGAGTTGTATAGCAACTTTTTATTACTAAAAAAAATATGAAAACTGGAACAAAAAATTCTTTTAAATCACTTAGCAAAATAACAATAAATGGTAAAGATTATAAGTATTATTCTCTAAAAGAAGCTGAAAATAATGGATTAAACGGTATATCAAAACTTCCAAAATCAATTAAAGTTTTATTAGAAAATTTATTAAGATATGAGGATGATTTAAGTGTTAATAAAAATCAAATCGAAGCAATTAAAGAGTGGTTAATAAATAAAAAATCCAAAACTGAAATAGCTTACAGACCAGCCAGAGTTTTGCTACAAGATTATACTGGAATACCAGCAGTCGCAGATTTAGCTGCAATGCGAGAGGCCGTTAAAGAGAAAAACAAGGATCCAAAGACCATAAACCCTTTGTTATCTGTAGATTTGGTAATAGACCACTCAGTGCAAGTAGACAAATTTGCTAGCAAAAATTCTCTAAAAGAAAATGTTGATATTGAATTTCAAAGAAATGCTGAAAGGTACTCTTTTTTGAAATGGGGCCAACAAGCATTTAACAACTTTAGAATTATTCCTCCAGGAACAGGTATCTGTCACCAAGTAAATTTAGAATATTTATCAAAAGTTGTTTGGACAAAAAAAATTGAAAACGAAAATTACATTTTCCCAGACACATTAGTTGGGACCGATAGTCATACAACAATGGTTAATGGATTATCTGTTTTAGGTTGGGGAGTCGGTGGAATTGAGGCAGAAGCAGGCATGCTTGGACAACCAATTTCAATGTTAATTCCAGAAGTAATTGGATTTGAAATGAAAAATGAACTTCCAGAAGGAACAACAGCAACAGATTTAGTTTTAACAGTAGTTAAAATATTAAGAGACAAGGGAGTGGTTGGAAAGTTTGTTGAATTTTATGGAGAAGGTTTGAAAAATTTAACCTTAGCTGATCGTGCAACAATTGCTAACATGGCACCTGAATATGGTGCTACTTGTGGATTTTTCCCAATTGATGATGAAACATTAAAATATTTAAGATTTTCTGGAAGAGATAATCAAACAGTAGATATTGTCGAAAAATATGCAAAGGAGCAAGGTCTTTGGGCAAGTAATGATATTGTATTTACAGATACTTTATCTTTAGACATGACCACAGTAGTCCCGACAATATCGGGACCAAAAAGACCGCAAGATAAAGTTTTATTAACAGAAGCTGCACAAAATTTTAAAAAAATATTTGAAAAAGTATCTAAAAAAAGTGATCCAACAGTTTCTAAAGTTGCAAATGAAGAATTTAAGATTAAAGACGGAGATATTTTAATTGCCGCAATAACTTCTTGTACTAATACGTCAAATCCAAATGTTTTAATTGGAGCAGGTTTGCTTGCAAAAAAGGCGATTGAAAAAGGTTTAAAAACAAAATCTTGGGTAAAAACTTCTTTAGCTCCAGGCTCGCAAGTTGTTACAGATTATTTAGAAAAATCAGGTTTAAATTCTTATTTAGATCAACTAGGTTTTAATCTTGTTGGTTACGGATGCACTACTTGTATTGGTAATTCTGGACCGCTGCCTGAAAATATTTCTGAATCTGTAAAAAAAGATAATATTTATGCTGTTTCAGTATTATCTGGAAATAGAAATTTTGAAGGTAGAATTTCACCTTTGGTTAAAGCCAATTATTTAGCTTCACCTCCTTTAGTAGTCGCATATGCTATAGCAGGATCTATGAGAGTTGATTTATATAAAGAACCTTTAGGGAAGGATAAAGATGGAAATGATGTTTATCTAAAAGATATATGGCCAAGCAATAAAGAAATAGAAGACACTTTAAGCGATTCATTAAACGCAGAAATGTTTATAAAAAGATACTCAAATGTTTCACTGGGACCAGAACAATGGCAAAAAATTAAAACAGAACAAAGTAGCATTTATAACTGGGAAGAAACATCTACTTATGTAAAAAAACCACCTTTCTTTGACAACCTATCTGATGAACCTGAAGGATTTAAAGAAATAAAAGATGCAAGACCGCTATTAATTTTAGATGATATGGTAACAACGGATCATATTTCTCCAGCGGGTTCTATTCAAAAAGAAAGCCCCACAGGTGAATATTTTATGAAGTATCAAATATTGCCTAAAGATTATAATTCCTATGGCTCAAGAAGAGGAAACCATGAAGTAATGATGAGAGGAACATTTGCAAATATTCGAATAAAAAATGAGATGGCACCAGGCACAGAAGGAGGATTTACAAAACTTTATCCTGAAGAAAAGGTTATGTCAGTTTATGATGCGGTAGTTGAGTATAAAAAAAGAGGTACTGATTTAGTTGTTATTGCTGGAAAGGAATACGGCACAGGTTCCTCAAGAGACTGGGCCGCTAAGGGTGCAAAACTTTTAGGAATTAAAGCCGTATTAGCTGAAAGTTTCGAGAGAATACACAGATCCAATTTAATAGGAATGGGCATTTTACCTTTGCAATTTATTGATGATGTGAACAGAAAAAAATTAATTTTAACAGGTGCTGAATTAATAAGCATTCTTGATATTGAAAAGGGTATTAATCCTGGCGATCATGTAACTGTTAAAATAAAATACAAATCTGCTGAAGTTAAAAAAATTAAAATGTTATGCAGAATAGACACAAAAAATGAACTAGAGTATTATAAAAATGGTGGCATTCTACAATATGTGTTAAGGAATATGACTTAATGGAACAAGATATAGAAATTATTAATGCTAATACGCGTAACGAAAAAATTAAAAATTTTTTTATAAATTATAAAAAACAATTAGTTGCTATTTTAATTATAATTATTTTAGGTTTATTTGGTTTCTTTTTTTACGATGATTATAAATCAGGCAAAAAAAAGGAATTGGCAAACAAATATAATCTTGCAGTTATAAAATATAACTCAAATCAAAAAGAAAATATTGAGACAGTTTTTAAAGAAATTATCAAAGCTAAAGACAAAACATATTCTCCTTTAGCTTTTTATTTTTTATTGGATAATGATTTGATTAATTCAAACAATGAAATTAACAGTTATTTTGATATTTTGATCTATGAAGCAGACCTTGATGAAGAAATTAAAAATTTAACTATTTTTAAAAAAGGCTTATTTAATTCAGATTTTGCAAATGAAAATGAATTATTAAGTATATTAAATCCAGTAATTAAATCAGAAAGTATTTGGAAGCCTCATGCTTTATATTTAATGGCGGAATACTATTTTTCAAAAAATCAGAAACTAAAATCTAAAGAATTTTTTGATCAAATAATTAGTCTTGAAAACATTAGTTCGAAATTAAAATTAAAAGCGCAAAAAAGAATTCGTGCAGATTTCAGTGAATAGATTTTTTTTATATTTATTTTTTTTAGCATTATTATCAAATTGCAGCTTTTCAAAAAAAGATGTTGTCGAACAAGACAATAATATTAAAAATTTATTTGAAAAGGCTAAACCAATCGAAAAAGAATTAAATCCTGGCCTAAAGATTCAATTAACAAAATCAACAAAAGGTAAGCCTTTTTTAAGAAATAATAGCAATAACAGTGGCAATATTAATTTTGAAACGAATTTTCAAAAAATATCCTCATTTAAGTTTAAAACCATTGATCAGTTTGATTTTACTCAGCCTGAATTAATTTTTACAGATGATAATGGCATTGTTTTTTTTGATGGCAAAGGCTCAATATTTAAAATTAATGATGATTTAAAAGAAATTTGGAAAACAAATCATTACAATAAAAAAGAAAAAAAATTAAATCCTATTTTATATTTTGCACAAAGTGACCAAAATTTAATTGTGACTGACACCTTATCAAAACGTTATTTAATTAATTTAAGTAACGGTGAATTAGTTTGGTCAAAAAATAGTTTATCTCCATTTAATTCCAATGTTAAAATTTTTAAAGATAATTTTATAACAATTGACTTTGATAATGTAATAAGGTGTTTTTCTATTAAAGAAGGAAATGAAATATGGAACTTTAAAACTGAAGATACATTCATCAAATCTCAAAAAAAATTATCATTAGTTTTAAAAGGGAGGATTGTTTATTTTATAAACAACTTGGGTGATGTCACTGCTTTAAATGTGGAAGATGGTAGTTTAGTTTGGCAAACACCCACACAAAGTAATGTAATTTATCAGAATGCATTTAGTTTAGAAAATTCAGATTTAGTATTTGCCAATAATTCAATTTATTTCTCAAATAATAAAAATGAAATATTTTCAATTGATGCAAGGTCTGGAATAGTTAAATGGAAACAAACTGTAAATTCTAGTTTAAGGCCAACAATTGTTGAAAATTTAATTTTTTCAGTTTCAGAAGAAGGATATGTATTTATCATAGAAGATCAAACAGGAAATATAGTTAGAATAACGAACGCCTTAACCAATATTGAAGACAAAAAAAACAAAATCAACCCAACTGGCTTTGTAATAGCAAGAAATAAAATTTATTTGTCTTTAAATAATGGTAGATTAGTTAAAATTGATATTGCAACAGGCATACAAGAAAATATTGTTAAACTTCACGGATCAAAAATTTCAAGACCGTATGTCCATAATGGCAATATGTATTTGATAAAAGATAATGCAATAATTAAATCCAATTAATGTTCCTTAAGTTACTTGAAAAATTAGGAAGAAAAAAAATAGTTTTAGACAGAGGACCTTCTCATCCAAAATATAATGAAGCAAAACCCTGGATAAATAGATATTATGTTCTTTTTAGAAATAGACCTAAATGGTTTCCGTTTAATATTTTAATTCATGAAATGTTAGATGATGACCATGGTGATGGAGTTCATAATCATTTATGCCCTTACATTACAATAATCTTGAGAGATGGTTACTGGGAAAGTACCAAAGATGGTAAATTCTGGAGAAAACCGGGTTATATTGGATTTAGATCTGCCGACGCATATCATAGAGTTGATTTAGAACCCAGCACAAAACCTTTAACAATTTTTATTCCTGGTCCCTTTGGATTAAGAAAAGAACCTAGATCTGAATATGGAATTGATTTTAAAATAATAAATAAATGATACAAAAATTTTATAATCTTAAGATATCTACAAAGGGTCAAAGACTTTATGAGTTTACTGATGAAACGATAAATTGGATTACAGAAAATAATTTTAAAAATGGCATGCTAAATCTTAGTATTCAGCATACAAGTGCTTCATTGATAGTCCAAGAAAATGCTGATCAGGATGTGCAAACAGATTTAATCAATTATTTTGATAAGTTGGTTCCAATGGATAATAAACTTTATGTTCATACAACCGAAGGCAGAGATGATATGCCTGCACATATCAAGTCTGCTTTAA
>Ga0187833_10003205_pt1 | contig 16768 bp, 16 predicted proteins | sample ETNtaG_37_FD_167968 | JGI IMG/M metagenome (GOLD analysis project Ga0187833, IMG submission 167968) | Marine microbial and viral communities from oxygen minimum zone, Eastern Pacific Ocean - ETNP2014_SV_400_PacBio MetaG (Illumina Assembly) | ecosystem: Environmental > Aquatic > Marine > Hypoxic...
ATTCGCCTCACACTATCGAGTTTGATGCGACAGAAATAGTTGGTTCTTATCTATTTGAAGATTATCCCTTAATCAATGGACCAGATAGTCTTGTTTCTGAAACATATTACGAAGTCAAATATTCAGCGACCGATTCATCCAATAATCAATCTATTGATTTTATTGAAACGCCCGTGTATTATGATACCACAGGATCATCTGTGACTGTTACCTTCAGTCAATTATTTGTAAGTGCGGATTCTACTGTGACAATTACAGCAACTTTTAATGAACGTATCTTGCCAACGCCAATTATTTCTGTTGATTATGGTGGCTTATTTGATGATATCAGTGATGTAGCTATGATAATGAATGCAGGGGACTCAACTATTTGGACATATCCAATTACGATTCCAGACGGGGAAGTAAACAATGGCCCTGTATTATTTACAATAGCCGGAACAGATCTTGCAGAAAATGCATTTGATCCAGATGCTTTGGTAATGATTGATACACTTGTTGTAGATAATAATCTGCCTACGGTTACATTCTCTTATTCAAATGTGTCACAGCCAACTATCTCGAATAAAGGAAAGGCTGGAGATATCATTGATATCACGGCTACATTTAGTGAACCGACCCATCTAATAAATCACCCTCTCCTAAATATTGCGTATGCCACTGACTCTGATACGGATGTAGGGGCAGTCACATCGAGTAATGGTGATTCGGTCTGGGTTTTCAGAATTACGCTGCTGCCTAACGAAAATAACACAGGGTATATAACTGTTACAACGGATGCCACGGATCGTGCCGGGAATCCAATAGGCACTTATGTTGATGACGCTATTTTCCAGACAGACAATACTCTGCCAACTTTTTCTTTTACCGATCCTGATAGCGGAAGTTATGTAAATCATAATTTAGTAGGATACTCGTTAAGTGAATCCGTTAAATCAGGATCAATAACCTGGACAAGATTATCAGGGAATCTTGATGCCAATTCACCTCACAACATCGAGTTTGATGCGACAGAAATAGTTGGTTCATATCTTTATAGAGATCATCTTTTAAGCGGCTGGACAGATTCTCTTGTCTCAGAAACATATTACGAAGTCAAATTTTCAGCAACAGATTCATCCAATAATCAATCGATTGATTATATTGAAACTCCCGTGTATTATGATACCACAGGATCATCTGTTACTGTTACCTTCAGTCAATTATTTGTAAGTGCGGATTCTACTGTGACCATTACAGCAACTTTTAATGAACGTGTCTTGCCAACGCCTACGATTTCTCTGGACTTTGCGGGAGCATTTAATGATATAATGGATTCATCAATGACTATTGTGGATAACGATTCATCCATTTGGACACTGACGACTCAGATTCCAGCAGGCATTGAAAACCAAGGGAATGTTGGTATTTCCATCACTGCTGAGGATCTGGCGACAAATACTCTTGATACAACCATAATTACGGACACATTATATGTGGATAATACTGTCACAATAGCTGACTTCTCTTACATAAATATATCCCAGGAAGATTCAATAGGCAATGTGGGTATTGGTGATGATGTTATTCAAGTTACAGTTCAAATGAACGAACCTATCGTTGTGTATGACCCAATTCCTGCTTTGAATTACACCTATGCTGGAGGATCAGGCAACTCTGTTGACGGTGTGATTGCTCAATCCAGTTCAAATGGCGATTCTGTATGGGTATTTCAAATTACATTACAGGATACTGTCCATAATGATGGTCCATTGAATATAACTTTAGTAGCCAAAGATAGATCGAATAATGATGTAACAAATTTTACAAATAATACCTTATTCCAGGTGGACAATAACCATCCAGCGGATTTTGCCGTGGGTGCTACTTCAGTTTTTGGTAATAATGCGGTTCAAGGGTGGATCAATGGCGCAACAGATTCAATTGGGGTTGTGATTCCGATTCAAACGAACGCTGAAGATTCTACATTATTTTTGGGCGGTTATACAAATATTCAATTTTATAATCTTACTCGCGGTGTGGCCTGGGTAACAATTGGCACTCAAGATAGTTTAACTCAGGCTGGTGTTGACGAGATATTTTATCGAACAATTGAAGAAATTGAAGCAGCAATGTCTCCAGGTTCATCTCTTATTTTAGGTGATTCATTAGAAATTCGTGCAAGTATTACAGACCGAAATGGTAACCTGACCTATGGTACTGCAAGTACTCAAAAATTAGTTTATGATCCAGTTGCGCCGGTTGTAGGACAAATTAATGGCGGGAATATGTTTACTGCTGACGCTCTTTATTCCAATGACACCTTATCGATTCAATGGTCTGCATTCGTAGATGAAGGGGATGATGCATCCGGTTTTGATTATTATCAACTCGCATTTGAAAAGCTTGGAAGTGATTCATTAGAAGACTTCTATGGTTGGGAACAGGTTGCACTCCCAACTGTGCCTTTGGAATACGGTTTATTTCTTGAACATAATGAAAAATATATTGGACATATTCGTGGCTTCGATATTGCGGGTAATCTTTCTGATACATTGGTTACAGATACTTTAGTTCGTTATAATTCAAAACCAACTATCACAACATTAATTGATGCTGCATTGGATGAAGATATTTCTTGGACCGACACCATTGCCCTAACAGACCCTGATTTGTTTGTGATGCAGGGTGATTCATTTACATACAAAGCCATCACTACTAGATTAGTGGGGAGTGTAGCTACAGATTCCGTTAAAATTGATTCTTCAGGAGTTCTAACTTGGACGCCCACCCAGAATGATACTGGAACCTATGAAATCCAGGTTATTGCCACTGATGCCTATGCATTTGCAGATACATTCAAATTACCATTGATTGTTTCGGCTGTAAATGATACACCAGTCGTGGATATTTTATCACCCGATAATAATCTTGAATGGGTAGAAGACGATACAGCGACTGTAAAGATTAATCTCACAAGTTACCTGGAAGATGTTGATAATAATGATTCAACTGAAATCACGTGGCAAGCCATCATTTTAGATACAACACAATTGGATGAAGATTTTCCATTGGGTCGTGTCATTGTTGGTCCCGGAACGCCCTGGGATGTTCATGCAAAACTTTTGAGAGAATATCTAGGCTTTGACCTTAATCCAAAAGGAATGAAATCTCCTGTTATTTCCAGAAGTATGGCCAACCAAATCAATACAAGAAATAATATGTCCAATCCATTATTGTCTGTAACTATTAATACAATATCTTCCGGTGAAAGTTGGGCCTACTTCAATAGTGATTCGAATTATTACGGTTCAGACCATCGTATAATTTTTATTGCCCAGGATCCATATGGTGCGGAAGATCGTGATACAGTAATAGTCACCGTTCTACCCAAAAATGATGCCCCCATTATTTCAGAAATACCTTTGATTGAAGTAACAGAAAATGATTCTATTTATTTGAAATTTGGTGCCTTTACGACAGATATTGATGATACAGATCTCACATTTACCATTTCGGCCACTTCCAACGAAGATAAAATATTCATTTCCCCATCGACTTATATATCAAATGATATCGGTGATTCAGTATTGTTTTTACCTGAGAAACTCTGGTCGCAGGACGCAACAATCAAAGTGATTGTTACTGATAATGATGAAGCTTCTGACACAGCTACTTTTATCTTGGATGTTATAAGAGTACCCCGGCCGGAAATTAAGGTGGCTGTCGTTCAGAATAATGCTTTTTCCAATTATTTACAAGTGATCGTTTCTGATACAGTTTCAAAAACAAAATTTATTTCTCTGGAAGTTCAAAATGAGGATATTGATCTAGACACCATTGCTGCTTTTACTTGGGCAGGAGATTTTAATTTTAGTACTGCAGGAAATTATTCAATTGATGTTCTTGCTATTGCGGATGTGGGAGATACCGTAGTGACCGAATTAATAGCCTTGGCTGCTGCAAGGGAAGCGAGTCGCTGGTTTGGCCGTAGTGTAGATGGGCGATTTTCAGTGGCAGGTGATCCTGGATCTGTGTCTTATGATCAGTCATTTATCATAGTAGACTCGTCCTTGTTTGCAGACGATTTTAATGATCAAGCATCTTATGTTTTGGGCGATGAGTTTTTTGAATTCGGGAAACCTATTGAAGTTCGATTTGGTAGTCAACGTGATGATTTGGCTATTTATAGAAGGAAAAATGGCGTCACCTGGGAAGAACTGCCATCAATCTCAATAGAGGGTGAAATTTTTACCTTCTCGAGGAAAACTGGGTATTTTAAATTAGGACCTAAAACAATCATTGTACCTGAAGAAACAAATATTCACCAGAATTACCCGAATCCATTTAACCCAATTACTACCATCATGTATGACATCGGTTTGATGGAAGGTCTAAGTCAGAATGTGTCAATCACCATTTACAATCTATTAGGTCAACATGTTAAAACACTGATCCACGATAAAGACCAAGTTGGTCAATTTACTGTACAATGGAATGGGCAGAATGAATTTGGACAACCCATGTCAACGGGTGTTTATTTTGTACAATTGACGACAAAAACCGGAATTGTCAAGAATAAGAAAATGATGTTACTCAAATGATGAATATTTTAAAAAATACATTTGTCACTCTAGGGTTGGGTTTTTGCCTCGTCTTTATCCCAAACTGCCGTGGAAATATTATTGCTACGGAAGAGGAATTGGCTGATTATGGATGGGTCATGTACGAAGAACATAAATTTCTTGATGCAAGAGAATGGTTTGGTGATGCCATCAAAAAAGATTCACTCTATGATGATTCCTACAATGGGATGGGTTGGACCATGGGCCACTTACGCCAGGCAGATTCATCCGTCTATTACTTTGAAAAATTCCTTGCCATGGACACTTCTTTTTCGAATATCCTGGATTTTTATGCTGGATTAAGCTTCGCCTATAATGCTCTTGGGAAGAATTCAGAAGCACGAACAAACTGTAACATTTTTTTTGGAAAACAAAATCCAATATTGGATCCGGACTGGGAGTTCAGCCATAATAAAAAAATTAATTATTTAGATGTTCGATTAATCCTTGCAATTTCAGAATTTCGATTAGGTTTTTTTGAGAACTGTCAAGATTCCATCAATAAGATATATACAGATAGTGGATCTTCAACAATAGTAGATGAAGATTATACGACAGTCACGGGCAGAACAGCTTTGGCCGCCCATCTCGCAGCGCTCCAGGTCCAACTCCAGAATTCATAAATGTCAGATCGGAAAGATCTATTTCCATCCAGAAAAAATCATAAAGACTGGATGAAGGAATCTATACGTCTTGCTCAAAAAGCATTCTCGGAGGGAGAAGTCCCTGTGGGAGCAATTGTCGTAAAAAATGATAATATTATTGGCCGTGGTTATAACCAGCGAGAGCGGTTAAATGATCCTACGGCTCATGCGGAAATTCTTGCGATTACCGCAGCATCAGGTACATTAGAAGATTGGCGTTTATCGGATTGTACTATATATGTGACAAAGGAACCTTGTCCCATGTGCGCAGGTGCAATCATCAATTCCCGTGTCTCAAACCTCATATTTGGGGCTTATGACGAAGAAAAAGGGTGTTGCGGATCTCTGTATCAATTATGCGGTGATAGGCGCTTAGACAGTCGGACAGCGGTAAAAGGTGGTGTGGAGGAAGATAAGTGTACCGCAATCCTTCAAGAATTTTTCAATATAAAACGAGACAAAGGAACCAATTAGATATTGCTATTTGACTCACATGACTGCTCATCTTGAATTATTAAAGAACAAAACCCCCCTTATTGATCTCCGATCACCAATAGAATTTACAAAAGGAACTTTTCCACAGAGTGTTAATCTACCTATTCTAAATAATGACGAACGTGCTGAAGTTGGCAAAACATATAAACATCATGGGAATGCTGCTGCTGTCAAATTAGGCCATCGATTGATATCGGGTGACCATAAAGAGATCAGAGTTTCTGGTTGGAAAAAATTTATCGATAAAAATCCGTCAACCTGGATGTATTGTATGCGTGGGGGACAGCGATCCAATATTGCACAAGATTGGTTAGATGATATTGGAGTAAAGGTACCCATTGTTAACGGTGGATACAAAGCACTCCGGCAAACTTCCCTAGAAACTTTGGATTCAGTAAAAGATGATAAAAAACGATGGATCGTTTTAGGTGGGAGGACAGGGACAGGCAAGACTGTCATTCTGAATCAATTGGAATCTTCTATTGATCTGGAACATCATGCAGAGCACCGCGGGTCTGCGTTCGGTGGATTTCTTTCAAATCAACCTACGCCAATAGATTTTGAAAACAGATTAGCAATTGATTATCTCAGGCATAATCATCAAACCTTAATTTTGGAAGATGAAAGCAGAACAATTGGGAAGGTTGCAATCCCTAATGCTTGGTTTCATCGAATGCAGAAATCAGAAATGGTATTCATAAAGATCTCATTAGAAGAACGGATCCAAAATATTATAGATGACTATATCCTGACCCCGTTAGGTGATGACATTTCAAAGACGGATCTATTACTTTCTTTGCGGTCATCCTTAATGAAAATACAAAAACGCTTGGGTGGTGATAATTTTCGCGAAATAAGGACTAAAATGGATCAAGCATTTCTGGATCAGAAAAACTTTAGGCACGAGGCCTGGATCAATCAATTACTGAATGTGTATTACGATCCTTTATACGATTACCAGATTAAATCAAAAACAAACCGATGTATTTATCAGTCAGACACGAAAGGTGTTACAGAATTTTTATCTGGATTAGAACCAGCCTAGGATCAAAGTTATATTAACAAACTGACAGCAGCCAGAAAGCCGACAACAAGTCCTAAATTAAATAGTAGGGCAGAATGTTTTGCCTCCTTGGCTGATCCGTATTATTAGTTTTTATCTAATTTTTCTGAAGTTCAAAGGAATCTGCTAAGAAAATATCATCCTTCACATTGCCAACGACGTTTGCTACACGAACTGCATTGCACATGCCATCTTTTGCATGAGCATCACCATGCTCTGACATTTTGGTTCCCTGGACCAAGTAAGATTTTTCACCAATTTGAATTGCTAGATTACACTCTTTTTGGCTTTTCATGCTAAAATTACACATTCCACAGGAAGCTTGAACCAATCCGCTAACAGCGCCATCTTCTGCAATAGTGGTTACGAAATTTTGATCGCCAAGGATGGCAACTTTATTTTTGGAAACTTTACAAGATCCACACCCGGCATAAACCAGGTTAATAGATAAAAGAGATGTAAGAATTAGGTATGTGATATTTTTCATGATGTTGATTCCTTTTATTACATTATGTTATTTTGAAAGTATGAGTAATGTCAATTTCAAATGACAATTTAAACTGTACAGTGTTCTGCTAAATTTTCTGGATTGACTTCACCCTGGTCTGTAATAATATGATCTACCAGATCCAAAGATACAATATCGCTTGAATGGGAAATGAGTGTAAAATCTACGCCACCAGCAGTTTCAGATTCTTCTTTCAGGTAAATATTCTGGTCCCGTGAAAAGGTAGGTGTAATTTCTAAAACAGGCGCAAAAAGGTAGATTGGTAATTGATGAATATGGCATTCACTTACAATATTCGATGTGCCACTATCACTAACAAATTTTCCATCAGTGGTGATAGCATAGGCACCAATGAACAATTTATTGACCTTATCAAAGAAATGAATGAGATCCCACTCTGGAATCACCGTATATTTAATTTGATTCTTTTCCATAACATTCACTACTTGTTCGGTCTTGACAGACTCCTGTCTCAGGATCAGCACTTCAAATTCCTTACCCATTTTTTTAGCTTCCGGGATGAGCAGTTCTACAGGCTCTTCCACAGCATGAAGAACAATAAAATCTCCATCTTCAATATATTCCAGCCCTTGCTTAGCTAGTTCGCTCATATCATGTTCAAGCCGCGTGCTAAGGTTTTTTATAATCTCAATCGTTCCCGATTTTTTAGTAGTCAAGTCCTTATCTTTGAAATAGTCATTGTTTTCCAATTCTTTTTCAAAAAGAATAATGAGGTTATCGATTGGAAACATCCTAGGCTGACTATTGGTAATGATTGAACAAACCTCTTTCAATTGGGGGGCAAACATTTCATCATCACACTCAAGATCTTTAATGGATTCAATAATAGCATTAAGTGTTACCAGGCTGGTCTGAGATGATGAATAGAATTTCACTATATCCCTGAACAGGGTATCTAGAATCAATTGATCTTTTGAACTCATAAGGATACCTTTAAAAAAATTATGAGATAAATGGATGCAACAATGAGAGAGATAAAGGTTACAATAAGTCCTTTTTTCATAAAATCAATAAATGAGATTTCTACACCATATTTTTTTGCAATACCAACGGATACAATATTTGCTGATGCACCTATCATGGTAATATTACCGCCAAAGCATGCGCCCAAAGCCAAAGCCCACCACAAGATATCATTGGGAATTGGATTGCTCTCAAGCATCAGGTGAATAATTGGAATCATTGTGATTGTAAAAGGGATATTGTCAAGAAATCCTGAAATGATCCCGGACACCCACAAGACCGTTAATACTATTACATAAGGATCATCCCCAATATTCATAAAAACGTTATGGGCGATCCACTCGATCACACCATATTCTTCCAGTACTCCCACGAGGATGAATAAACCTGTGAAAAACAACAAGGTACTCCACTCTACCTCTTCCAATACATGTTCTACATTTGCATTAGAAATAAGGAGCAATACCATTGACATTCCCAATGCAACAACGCCAGGAGCAAGTCCTGTCATGGTTTGGGTGATAAAAAGCATAATGGCTAAAATCAGACACGATAAACTTTTGATCATAAGGGTTTTATCAATCCTGATGTTCGCAAATTCAAATCGGATCTTTTGTAGCAGAAGTTGGACGGACACTAGTTTTGTTAGATTGGTATTGATTGGCTTGAACTCTACTCGATTAATAAACCAGATATAGGCTAAAGCCAAAAAAAATGCAGGAATAACTGCCGGCGTCATATTGACAATAAATTGATTAAACGTTAAGCCGACCTTGGAGCCGATAATCACATTTGGCGGATCTCCTATCAGAGTTGCAGCACCACCTATATTGGATATAAGTGCCTGACTTAAAACATAATTTTTTGGATCAAGCCCCATACCCCGTGTCAGCTCAATAATGATGGGAATAATAATCAGCACCGTCGTGACATTATCCAGGAATGCGGACATGACAGCTGTAACAATGGAGAAAAGGACAAGGATCTTTACGGGACTTCCTTTTGTAATCTCAGCAATCTTTACTGAAACAATGGTAAAAAACCCCGACTCTTTTATCAAGCTGACTATAATCATCATGCCTGTCAGGAGCATTAATGTTTCAAAATCAATATGTTCCACAGCATGATGCTCTGTGGTCACTTTCAAAACTACCAGAACGCCAACACCGGTTAATGCAGCAGCAGCTTTATTGACTAATTCAAACGTAATCCCAGCATAAACAACTAGGAAAACGAGTATTGGTATTAAAGCACTGGAATGTTCTGCTGCGTGTTCCAAAATATTATCCTATTAAATTAAAAATTGACATTAATCTTTTTGTACAACCAAAACCGGGCAGGAGATGAGGTTACTGATACCTTCATCGACTGAATCCATGATGCTGGCAATGAATCCCCCCATTTTTTTATGGCCTACGACCAGCATATCAATATCGTTGATATGTTCCTGTATTTTTTCGGGTATATTTTCACCTTTCGTGATAATGATTGCAAGATCATTAACAATTTGTCCAAAACCATATTTTGTAAACCGATTACGAATAATTTCCTCAGTCACATTCAATTCTGAACCTCCCTTGGGTTGACTCAGAACTGGTTGATGCACATGGATTACTGTTAATTGAGCTTCAAATTTATTTGCAAGGATGACTGCCTGTTCTATAACTGACTTTTCATCTCCACGGGCAACTAACGCCACCATGATCTTTTTCGGCCCAGAAACCATCTCTCAAATTAAATATAAAGTTCAATAAAATATTAATCTTTTTTGACGAACAATAATTGATATTCTAATTCATTTATTTAACAGTATTGTATATTATTTCAGCCAGCTTTTTACCCATTTTGCCATCACTAGTGATGCGTCTCTTTCCTATATTCATTGATGTCAGCGTATCGATAGTCTGCCAACTGTTTAATTTTTGGTAGGGTATAGACATCATTGAACTTGTATGCTTCCCAAATACGATTCCCCTCTTCCATGATTGGTTTGGGATTGATGGTCACGCTATCAACAATTACTGACTGATAAATGTTTAAAATATTATCAATTCCTGAATCCCGTGACAGAGTAGACGTATTGAATTTTTCAAAATACCATTTAGTAATTATTTCATTATGATCCGCCCAATCGGTTATCTGAATATGGACAAATGGATTTCCTTTCATGCCTCCCTTAAACATCCTTCTTATTTGAGGCTGGAGCTGGCTATGATGATTTAATCGATCTTTGAAAAAACAAACACATAATCTATCTTTTCGATAATTGTCTAATGATATTCCCTTTCGCCACAATTCATATTTCACAGCATCATCGTCTGTATTTTCATCTTTTAATCCTATGTCATGTCCAAAATAATCAAGTGCATCGGTCAAAAAATATAGTTTAGTTAAAACCATAGTAATGATTTCGATTTGTTTAAACAAAAATGCTTTTTGTTTATTTAGAGCCATAACTTTCTTTTCTTTTCAATACCATGGAATGGAAGAACTGTTGAGAACATGGTTTGTTCAGTTTTGATCATGCCAATGGCCATGTTCCGGCGACCAAACCTTTCCCGGCGGTGGATCGCCTGGAGGTTGGGATTTTGGTTCAGAAGTTCCAGGCTGAGAAGGAAGAGTTGTGGGTGCCAAAGGTGCATCATGCCAATGGCCGTGTTCTACGGACCAAACCTTTCCCGGAGGTGCTGGCCCGGGTGCTGTTGATGTTAGATTTGGTTTTTTGGGAATAAGAGGCGCTGGTGAATAACTTGTTGCTTCTGCAGGAGGTTTTGTTTCAAAAAATATAAACCAAAGTAGGAATAGGAAAATAACTGCAACAATAACCCACGTTTGGGAAGATTTTTCAATGGTTTTCCCGTGGCAGTTTTTGAATTTCTTTCCACTTCCACAATGGCAAGTATCATTTCGACCTGGTTTATTTTTCAAACTATTCTCCGGGTTAATTTTTCATGAGTATTTTCATTGATTTTTAATTGGAACTGGGCAATGAGATAATGATCACACTAAATATGATGCCCATAGTATTCGCGACTAGATCCTTGCGGCTAAAAAAACCATTCTTACTTTTACTATCCTGGATCTCCTTAGTGATACCAGCTGTAAAACTCATCCCCAGAGAAACAGGTAAGGCTGATGTTTCATCCTTTCCCATTTTATTGACCAGAACATATTGAGTGCCCAGGGAAACTAGACAACTATAAGAGAAATGTTGCACTTTATCTATGGCAAACCATTTATCCTGCGGTTGATCCTTTTCAATGGCAAGGACAGGTGTTAATAATAAGAAGAATAACATCAAACCGAATAGAGAAGAAGATATGATATTGATAAATATTTTTTTAAGCATCAGTTATACTGCCGTTAATAATAGCTTTTTTACAAATCCTAACAAGAAAAATGCCGCAATTGGAGAAAAGTCAACACCCATACTCTGCATAGGTAATATTTCTCTTATTGGTTTCAAAATGGGTTCTGTAATCTGGTAAAGGAGTTGTATGAATTGGTTGTAGGGATTATGGGAAATCCAACTGAGAAAAACGCGGGCCATAATCAACAATTGCAGCAGGTTAAAGGCATTGTTGATGATGTTGAAAAGGAGAAAGTTCATAAGGCTAAATTAATCATAAAATATCAAATTAAGGATAGGACAATTTATCCACAGGGTAGTTTGTCATAATCATTGGTCCATCTTCATCGCTTAATAAATGATAGAGATCAGGATCTTTCAAAATATCACTCAAATATTTTACTTCTCCGTTTAATATACACTTATCAAGGGCAAAGCGAATTCCATGGCTGTAATCTGCATACCAGTTAACATGTCCTGAGTATAAAGGTTGTATAACTTGTCCATTGCTTTGGTGCCAGCCATAGATGACGACTTTATTTTGGTTTTCCAATATTCGATTCGATATAACAACATCTTTTTTATGTCCGGCAACTAGGGATCCTAATGGAAAAAGATCTAACGCTTCCAATCGTTGAGCACTAATAATTTCATTATGGTCAGCAAAAACTGGAATTGTAATCATTTCCGGGCTTGGGGGAATTGGAGTGGGTGCAAGCTTCAATTCTGAGTGTTGCCAAATATGATCCACCATTTTTTTGGTCATAAGACTTAATCCAAGAGAATTGGCAATATCTTGTGCAATGATTGGGGTCATGGGCATGATGAAATAATCATCATTACTTCCTAATGCCATATAATCAGGCGTTACATAAAAGCTTAGGCTATAAGAAAGTCCATTTAACTCTAAATCTAAAGATATTGGGGTTAATTGACGTAAAAAGTATGGAATATTGCCAGACAGAATTTCTGAATAAATTATTTCTTCCCGTTCTTTCAACCCTAAGGGCGTCAATAATTGAATTAATTCTGTTCCGGAATATGAATTACCAGATCTAGATGGTAAGTCTAGTATTGTTCCTATCAGTTGACTTTCTTGACCAGTTATATTTTGATCTACATCATTCTTGCAGCATAAAAAAAATATAGCTAAAAAAACTGAAATTATAATTCTAAATCTTATTCCATTCTTGTTGAATATGGCAGGATTATTATGCATGGTTATGGAAAAGTGCTTAAATCAATTTTACAATAACCTTTTTTTAAACTATATAGTTAACAACTAATCCCAATCCTGAAAACCATCAATATCGCATTTTTGTACATTCATCACTTCATGTTCTATTGAACTTAAACCAACGTAGTTTACAAAAGCTACAATAGACAATTTATTCTTGTTGTATGAAGAAATATCTACTTCATAACTTTTAATTCGCTCATTTTCAGATGTAAGCACTAATGTACTTAACTGGTCTCCAAGTGGATCACTGAGTGCCTCTCTAAGTACATAATTATGCTCATAATTAGCAATTGGGTCTCCAAGTCCAAAATAAGGACTGTCTGTTTCTGAATTATCATAATTACGTTGGTCAAATAATAGACCGTCTTCAATTAGATATACTGTCAACCTATAATCAGATATAGAGCCATCAAAAAGGCTATCATTGAAAGCGACATGAACTTCAGTAGTTGCACTATTACCATTAACTACAGACTTTAATGCTAGTCCACAAAATGTACTAGCTGATAATTGTGATTGTGCAATATTATTCCAAATCCAGGACCCAATGGTAACGTCATCCTGATATGGAACTCTATCTACCATACCTGAAGGAAAGGTTTCATTAATATATAAAGAATCTAAAAAGTTTCCTTGATTAATTGCTAAAGGGTCTTGATAGTGAACACCAACACCTATAATGTTGCCTTCATTTTCATCAATTAGACTCTGAAGGGCTGAAGCACCATAAGGGCAATAGCCACACCAAGTACCGGTAAATTCTTCGATTAATACTTTTTTTGTAAATGTGGACGGAACTTTGCTAACCTCAAAGTTATCAGGTTCATCTTCACATCCCCCAAAGACCAGTAATCCAAATAATAGAATTTGTAAATATTGTTTCATTTAACGCTCCATAGTTGATTAAATCTACACATCATCCCGCAAGCAAAAAACCTCGCGAATGTGGACTTTGATGAGTATAACTTATTTGGACATCTAAATCATTACTCATTAAGTAAATTCCCTTTGGGGTCGAATCTGACAGAATCTGTTTTCTTATATGATTTTCCTTCAATAATTATATCTTCTGAAAGTTCACAATATTGTAGTGCCCCATTTTCATGTAAACTTGTCTGACCAGATTTACCATGAAAACTTACAAAAATTGCAGACATAAACCGAAATTTTGAACATGGTATTCCTTGAATTATTTCATCATTAGCCAACCAACCCGTTTTAAGTTGCCCATTTGGGTAAAAACTTGTCATAAAGTTATGGCCACTGCCTCTGCATAAATGACCTTGAATATTTGTATCCTGCTGTAAGAAACACCAATCAAACACACCATTCTCTGAAAAGTGAACGCCTGTACCTTCAGGAAGAATTTGCCCAGATAAAGTGTCTTCACGAGCAAGTATGCAAAATTCAATATAGCCATTTTGATAATATTCAACTTCATTTGAACAAGCAATATCCTGACCAATAACAAAACTCCGCAATAACGGTAAAAGTACAATATATTTAATCATATTTGAATCTACACATCATCCCACAAACAAAAAACCCCACGAATGTGGGGCTTGATGTTTCTATTATAATTCTATTTTATTTAGAGCAGCAGCATTCTTCTTTACAGCAGGCACAATCACAGTTGCAGTTGCAGGGTTTTCCCTTTTCACATCCTTTACAGGAACATTCACCATTACAGCATTTGCATTTTTTATCACAGCATGACTTGTTTTTACTTTCCATAATATTCTCCAAGAATGATTAACTTAAATCTACATATCATTTCACAAATAAAAAACCCCACTAATGTGGGGCTTATTGGTTATTTCAGCAGTACCATCTTCTTGGTCTGGGTATAATCTCCTGCCTGTATCGTATACAGGTATAATCCTGCTGATACTGGCTGTCCTATGTTGTTTGTAGAATTCCATTGGATAGATTTATAACCTGCGTTTTGCTGACTGCTGACCAGATTGCTCACTACTCTGCCCATCATATCATAGATAGTAATATTTACCAATCCATCTTCTGGTAAGTCGTAGTGGAGTGTTGTAACAGGATTGAATGGGTTGGGATAAGCATTGTAAAGTTTATATGTGACTGGGAGAGTCTCATCAATTATGGATACTTGCTCACAGTTAGTGGTGTCCTGGTATCCCACATAATCTTCGACACAATTTGGATATGGTGGACAGAGATTATTGTTTGAAATACTAAAACCCCAAGAGAGTGGAAAAGTCTCACAAATACTTTCCGGAATTTCCCCATTGAGTTGATTATTTTGTAAACATAAAGTATTTAAATTTACAAGATTTCCAATTTCAATAGGTATTTCTCCACTCAAAATATTATCATTTAATCTAAAATTAGTTACACTAATTAAGTTTCCTATTGAAGAAGGGATTGAACCACTAAGTTGATTTTCATGTAATAAAAATGAATTTAAATTTACAAGATTTCCAATTTCAATAGGTATTTCTCCATTTAATTGATTATCCCACAATCCTAGGTAAGTTAAATTGGTTAAATTCCCTATTTCAGAAGGAATTTCACCATAAATATAATTTCCAAATAAATATAAAGAAGTTAAATTGATTAAATTTCCAATCTCAGGTGGTATCTCCCCTGTAAGTCCCTGTTCATGTAAAGACAAATTAGTAGTCTCCTCAATTGAATAACACTCCCCCCATAATTCAACACCATCTGTGCCATCATCTGCGTAACAATCAATATTATTTACCTCTAATGCACCCTCATCTATCCACTGGGCAATCAAGTCAACCTCATTACTGGTTAAATCTGGATTGTTCTGTGGTGGCATTTGACCACTATTCACTTTTTGCCACAGCAAACTATTGGCATGGTCTCCCGGAATAACCGAAGCTCCACTATTGCTATTAGTCATAACACCAGAATAGGAGGTTAAGGTTAAACCACCACTGGCATTACCATACATATGACAACTTGTACAGTTGGCATTAAATATTGTTTGTATCTCTGTATTGTAGTCTACTTGAGCAAATAGGTTGGATATAAATACTATAGCAAATATGTACTTTCTCATTCCAAATCTCTCCAATGTATCCAAATCTACACATCATCCCACAAACAAAAAACCCCACGAATGTGGGGCTTGATATGAAATCAAAAGATTTATTTAATCATCGGATTTAATGATACTAAAGTAACTTTCAGTAAAATAGTTCAAATAGCCACCATTAGTGGTATCTGCACCTACCCTGTAAGCATAAATTCCTGATATAACCTCCTCATTATCAAAATCTATCATATCCAGCCGTTCCTGATAAAACAGCAATTAGGTCAATACCAACACATTCCAGCTAATTTCTATCGCTTACCTAATAACAAAGCACCTCCCATGGAGGCGTTTCCAGTTTAGTCCAGGAATGGATTAGGCTGGCAGTGATGGAAATTCCAGCCCCAGCATCTTTTGAATTACGTCCACTACCTGGCAGCTGTATCCAAACTCGTTGTCGTACCACACATACAAAATGGTACGCTTGCCTTTAACGATAGTGGCCTGAGAGTCAACCACACCGGCAAAGCGAGAACCAACCAAGTCGCTGGATACGATTTCAGTAGACTCGGTGAAATCAATCTGGTTCTGCAGATCTGAGTGCAGTGCCGCATCACTCAGGAATTTGTTCATATCTTCCTTGCTGGTTTCGGCATTAAGGATCAGGTTGATGATCGCCATGGATACATTTGGTGTTGGCACCCGAATAGCGTTACCGGTCAGCTTGCCTTCCAGCGCTGGCAATGCCCTGGCAACAGCCTTGGCTGCACCGGTTTCAGTGATCACCATATTCAGCGGAGCACTGCGGCCACGACGGTCGGCCTTGTGGTAGTTGTCAATCAGGTTCTGGTCA
>Ga0187833_10003207_pt1 | contig 16762 bp, 31 predicted proteins | sample ETNtaG_37_FD_167968 | JGI IMG/M metagenome (GOLD analysis project Ga0187833, IMG submission 167968) | Marine microbial and viral communities from oxygen minimum zone, Eastern Pacific Ocean - ETNP2014_SV_400_PacBio MetaG (Illumina Assembly) | ecosystem: Environmental > Aquatic > Marine > Hypoxic...
AATGTGAGGTAAAAAAAAATGAGTGATAAGATGATTACTAAAGATAATATTGAAGAACGTAAGAATACTCTTCTTAATGATTTGCAAACTGTTAGAGAACGTATAACAGAGTATGAAAAGAAGAAATCGGAGGATGTTGCACTGTCTAACGCACTTAATGGTGCTATTCAACAGTGTGACATTTTTCTAGAAGATTTTAATAATGAAACGCCAGAAATGGCCGGTGATGATGGAAGTGACAACTAAGTAGTCAATACCATCAGTAACATTCCCCCCAAAGGGCAATTTCGTCTGGGGGTTTTTATAAGGAGATGCCAAAATGGCTGATAAAAAGATTACAGCTCTCACAGACCTGTCTACAGGTATTGCGGGTGCTGACCTATTACACGTAATTGATGATCCTTCGGGCACACCAATTAATAAGAAGATTAGTGTTACTAACTTCATTAATAACCTACCCTCATTTATTGGGTATGCCAACTCAACACAGGCTTTAAGTGGTGCTGGTGCTGTTGATGTAACTAGTGCTGTTACTCTTGTAACATCTACTGGTGCTGCAGAGGCCCTTACTTTGGCTGATGGTACTGTCGTTGGACAAACCAAACATATCATTCATGATGTTGATGGTGGTTCTTCTGTTATTACTCCAACTACAGCAAGTGGTTTTTCAACCGCAACGCTTACAGATGTTGGCGATTGTGTTGTTCTAATGTGGACTGCTACCCGTGGTTGGGTTGCAATTGGCGGCGGTTCTGGTTCTGCTGCTGATCTTGGCGATATTCTTGCTTAAGATTATATTATAATGTAATAATTCGGGGGAAGGGAAATACTTCCTTTCCCCCCTTTATTATAGGAGATAAAAAATGGTAAAGTTTCTTTCTGAAGTAAATATGGCAGATCGCTTAGAGAGTCAATTTAAAAAGGCATTGAGTTGGTCGGGTCGGCCGGTGAAAAAAGATAAGAAACCATCGATGCTTGAAGAACAAATTAGAGATTCAATCCCTTATGAGATTGATGAGGTAGAGGAAAATGAAAAACTTTAAAACATTCATTAAGGAAGTACATACTTCGCACCAAGACCTAGCTTTAGATAAAAATATGAATATGGCTGGTTATGCTGATCCAGCAGTTATAAGAAAACTTAATGCATGGGTTGGAACGATTGCGGGTAGTTATGTATTGCCAGAAGATGCAATTGCTCAATTAAGACATTCTTTATCTAAAATTGGATTAAGTTTTGGTGCAGCTGATATTATGGAAGGCGAAAAAAATGGTTCAATGTCATTACCTTTGACTTCATTTGGTGGTCGGTTTGGTAAGGGGGTAAATACTCCACATGATGAGTTTGAAATAGACGATGGTATTTCTCATCAAGTAGAAGGCGGACTTACATTGGTTATTGATTATGAAATGCAAGAGGATAGTTCATATCATTTGCACGCTCACATTGACTAAATGTATGAAAAAATAACTAACGACAATATTATGATGTTTGCGATTAAACATTATGATAATCCTCAGTGTGAGGGTGAAAAAGAATTTCATGATGATATGAAAAGGTTTAAGTATATTAAACGTCTTTTGAGAAAGCATAAAGATACGGGCATTCTCAAAGAACGTCTTTTACTTAATCATATCATTGTATTGAACAATTTATTTGGACCTGAGGCTTGCGTGACCCTGCTTCTCTTTAAAATACAAAGAGAATACTGGGAAACACTCAAGTCTTTTTTATTATTCCTAAATATTGTTAGAGATGATGATTTAAATGAAGTAGAAGAGAATAAATTAATTTTAAACCTTTTGGAGAAACTGTAATGGGAAGAGCGATAGATTTATTTGTTACATACAGATTTATAAAACTGTTGGTGACTCCATTTAAGGACACTCCAGCGTTTAAATTGGGTATAATTGATGAGAATGGTAACCGTATCCGACCCCAGCGTGATCCAGTAACTAACATACTTCCTGCTATGGAAAAGTTAAGAACTACTGAACAAAAAAACGCATATACCATTCTTCATAAACTTGTATTCAACATCAAGAAAATTTTTGGAAAGGTGCCTGGACTTAGGACTAAGTTGGGAACCTATGCTGCGGCATTATTCCTCCTCAAGGATACTTTCAAGGAATCTGTAGACGACCCTGATATGTTTGAAAAAGAATTTATGAAATATCTCAAAGAAGAAGGTTATGAGATTGATGACAGCATTTCAGAAGAAGTTATTGGTTTTGGTGAAGTTCTTCCAAAAGGAGAATATGTTTTAGTTAATGATATTCTGAATAAGGAAGAAGAAGAATTGTCTGCAAGGATAGGAGATAAAGTTATTGCTTATGAAGATGAGTCTCCTGTTGATACAATATTGGGTGTTGAAATTTTCTCTGTTATTCATCTTAAATCAAAAGAAAAAATATATGTAAGCTTAGAGGATATCAAAGAATGAAAATGAAATGGAAAACAGTGTCTCCACATACTGGGTTAGAAGAAGATGCTCCAACCAATTCAGCAGGAAGTGGTAGCGTTCATGGTATCGGTGTTGGTCCTCATGGAGAGCCTGGGGTTAATCCAAAAAAGAAAAAGAAACCCACACTAATGAGTCGTGAAGGAAAACTTGATGGCCGTTCAAAAGCATATAAAACTCATCGTGCGAAATTAGAGACTGCAAGACAAAAACGAGTAGAACGTAAGAAAGCTTCTGGAAGCAAATTTATTGAAAACATAAAGAAGAAAATGACTTAATCAGCGGGCCCGGTTGTAATTGCTTCAGGCGCAACAGTAACAATTTCCAGTGGGAGTGTGTGGGTAATTATATAAACATGTCTTAGGGTTCTATTATTAATTGCCGGCCGGAATTTTTGTTATCAATAGATTTTAATTGTACAGAATATCCCCACAATTTTTTAACATGTTTTATAACTGACTTAGCAGACTTTTCGTCAAGTTGCATATCTTCATATGATTGATGTTGTAGGAATAGTTTGCGGTCAGTTTTTAGATTTGTGTTGTGAACATATATGTCTGGTTCTAGATAACTAATATTATATTGCTTTGATAAATCAGAACGTATCTTTTTAAATCCATAATCATCATGAATACTTGTTACAATATGTTCCTTCGAATTATTTTTATCATCAATCGCAATCAGCTTCATATCCCTGATAACTTTGGGAGACAGATATTGTAAGATGAAACTTTCATCTCTAAAGTTTCTCATTATATGATGTACTGTTTCTAACCAATTGCCACCAGCCACATCTGGAAACAATCTCTTATCTTCCTCTGTGGGATGTTCGCACATTCGTTTTATATCTTGGAACATGTTGTATCCAAGAGAATATACATTAATGCCATTATAGTGTTCTTCTTCAAAGGAAGATTGGTATGTAACATTGGTGTGCGACTTGAGAAATTCTATCATCGCTCCTTGGGTTATCAATCCCTTGTCAAACATATTATTCATAATCGTATAGTGCCAAAATGAAGCCCACCCTTCGTTCATCAGTTTCGTTTGTTTTTGAGGATAGAAATATTGTGATATTTTACGAACAATTCTTATAACCTCACGTTGCCAAGATTTTAATTGGGGAGAATTTTTCTCAATAAAATATAATATATTCTCCTGAGGCTCTTTCGGAAAATTTTCAATTTCTGTCTTTTTTGTTTTGTGTTTATCTACTAAGTTATACCAAAGTTCATTCTGATATTTTTGTTGCCATTTTTCCCGACTTTTTTGTCTACGTTCTTCATCCTTAATAGACATTTTACGAGGCTTCTCATATTTGTCAACACCATAATCTGCTAATGCATGAGCGCTGTCAAGAAGATTTTCTACTTCCTTTTCACCATATTTTTCTTCACACTCTTTAATATATTTTTTCGCAAACAACAGATAATCAACTATTGAATCTGCATCTGTCCACTGTTTGAATAGGTAGTTATTTTTAAAGAAACTGTTGTGTCCATAACATGCATGAGCAATAACGAGTGCTTGCATCGTCATGGTATTCTCTTCCATAAGGTATGAAATGCATGGATTTGAGTTGATTACAATTTCATATGCCAGACCCATTCGACCTCTACGATATGACTTCTGTTGGTTGGTTAGTTGTTTACCAAAAGACCAATGCTCATAATACACTGGCAACCCGTGTGAGGAATAGGCTTCCAACATTTGGTCAGATGAGATAATTTCAATCTGATTTGGGTAGGTGTCTAATTGATATTCATCATGTGCTATTTCAGCTACTTTATCGTCAACTTTTTTAATTAAATCAAAAGTCCAATCAGATGAAGTCCATAGTGGTTCTGACATATGTTATGCTTTCTTTTTAAATAGTTTTTGGAACACAGGAAAAATTTCTCTTGGGTGTTGTATTGATACTATATTAAAATTAGAAAATTGTTCCTTGAGTTTCATATAACTTTTCCACAATGTAGTAATAGATTCTATCATACCCCACATATACTTATTATAAGAATCGTTATCTATCTCCACATAAGCAAAATATTGTACTGCTGGTAATATACTTTCTCCTAATATTTTTTCACAAACAACAGAGTCGTTTGCATAATTATCACCATCAGATACTTGAGCACCATATATATTCCACTCTGATGTACTGTATTTTGTTTCAATAATTTCTTGCATCAAAGTGAGTGCTGTACTAACAATTGTACCACCGGATTCTGTACTATAGAAAAATTCTTGTTCATCCACCTCGGCGGCTTCATGAGTATGACGAATGAATATAATATCTATCTTTTCATAGTTGCGAAGTAGGAACACATACAACAACATGAAGAATCGTTTAGCCAATCCCTTTTCCCATTCTCCCATTGATGCAGAAACATCCATCAAACAAAACATAGCTGCTTTGGTTGCTGGGTCTGGTTGTGAATTGAATGAGTTATAACGTATGTCAATATCATCGATGAAGGGCACACTGGCGATTGCCTTTTTTGCTTCTTCAATACTGTCTTCAATTTCCTTGCGTTCTTTTTCAGATTTGCACTTGAGTAATTTCTTTTCAAGTCTGGCCAATTCTTCTATGTATGGAGTTTGCAATGCCATTTGCCGTCCAATAGCATTACGCATTGAACGAACAATATTCATGTTGACCGGACTACCAACAGTGGTGTATCCGGCTCGTTTTGGTTTAAATATATTGGTGTCTTTAAGAGTGGTTTTAATTAAGTCTGGTAGTGCCAGGTCATCGAAAAAGAAATCAAGAAACTCTTCTTTGGTTAGAACGAAAGTAAACTCATCTTCCGTAACACCATCAGGCGAACCTTTTCGGCCAGCACCCTGCCCGCCTTCTGGTTTAGGAAGGGCATCGCCAACTATCTTATCTTTGTTTCCCGATAGAACATATTTACGATCACTGCCTGACCGATGGTGCATACGTGGTTCTGCTATACCATCGATAGGAACTTTTACTTCATTATTCTCATCTTCTTCATTTATATCAGCGATATTCTTTTCTTTTATCGCTTTTTTGACAGCCTCTTTAACATGCGTTTTTACACGCTTTATAAATTTCTGTCTAATACCAGAACTTTTTTTAGCACCACTTTTCCGCCGATCAATGACCGTTGCTGACATGATACTACTACTCTGATTTTCTTACACGGATAAACCAATCTACTAATAATCTAATTTGTTTTTCTGTGTATCCATAGTCTACCATACGATTAACAAATTCATCATGTTTCTTTTGTTCATCCTTATTTGCCTTTTTAGTGAAAGAAATAACAGGCAGAAGATCTTCAGTGGATGAAAACATTTTCTTTTCGATTACCTCTTTTAACTTCTCATAACTAGTCCATACTGGATTATTCCCATCACTCGTTGACCTTATGCGTAATGCAAACTTGACAACTTCACCACGAAATTCCTTAGCATTGACTATACCAGCAGGCTTCTCAATTTTTTCCAGTTCCTTGTTTAATGTCTCACGGTTAAACATTTCTCCGGTTTCTGACTCACGGTAATCCTTATCTTCCAACCAATGGTCAGCAAACTCAATATACTTATCAAATAGGTTCTGGCCATATTCCTTATATGATTCAAGATAAGCCATCTGAATTTCTTTACCGATGTACTCAGCATATTTTGGTTTCAAATAGGAATTGATATAGTCAATATACTTTGCTTCTTTTTCCTGAGCAAACTGTTCTTTCTCAATAGAATCTTCAAGTACTCTCATTAAATGTACGGGGTTGGCAGCAATCTCTTCTGGGTCATAGTTAAATACTCTTGACAACACCTTGAAAGAAAATCGTGTTGACAGTCCAGACATACCTTCATCAATACCAGCACTGTCTCTATATTCTTGAAGAGACTTTGCTTTTGGATCAATGTCTTTAAGAGTTTCGCCATCATATATTCTCATCTTGGAAAAGATACTTGAATTTTCAAGTTCTTTGATGCGACTTAGTACAGCAAATTGCGATAGAATTTCTAATGTTTTGGGTACGCAAATTGCATCACCAAGAGAACTGTTTTGGATTAGTTTGTTGTAGATATTAATCTCATCTGTTACTCTCAAGCAGTACGGTACTTTGACAATACAAATACGGTCAATGAACGCCTCATTTGCTGAATTGTTTTTGAATGATTGCCATTCCGACTCATTACTGTGAGCAAGAACTATACCATTGAAAGGTATAGAAGCTAATGCCTCTGTACCATTGTAGTTACCCTCTTGTGTTGCAGTTAACAATGGATGTAGAATTTTAATTGGTGCCTTGAACATTTCAACGAATTCCATCAATCCCTGATTTGCACGGCATAGGGCTCCACTAAAACTATAGCAGTCTGGATCACTTTGACTATATTTGTTGAGTTTACGAATATCTACTTTACCAACAAGAGCACTGATGTCTTGGTTGTTCTCATCGCCGGGTTCTGTTTTGGTTATTCCAGCTTGATTTAATTTACTTGGACTAACCTGAACAACTTTGAACTTAGAGATATCTCCCTTAAATACATCATTCAATCTTTTTGTTGCCCATGGGCTCACGAGCCCAGACAGATATCGTTTAGGAATACCATATTCCTTTTTGATACTGTCAGCATACTTGTCTGGATCGAATAGACCTAACGGTGTCTCTAAAACAGGAGACAGTTCTATTTCTCCATCATCATGTTCTACCGCTAAAACATAAAATGGATATTGTTCCATAAGTTGTTTTAGTTTCTCTGCTAAACTTGACTTACCACCACCGACAGGACCAAGCAGATATAAAATCTGTTTCTTTTCTTCTAGTCCTTGTGCCGCATGTTTAAAATAAGAAACAATGCTTTCAATCGTTTCTTCCATTCCATAAAATTCACTGAACGCTGGATATGTTTTAATTACACGATTGTAAAATATTCTAGACAGTCTTTCATCATCTCTAGTGTATATTAATTCTGGTTCACCTATTGATTTAAGCATCCGTTCAGCTGATGATGCATAATATAAAGGGTCAGTTTTGCATTTTTTAAGGTAGTCTTCAAGAGTAAATACAACTTGTTTAGTATGTTTAAAGTCTTGCTTAAACTTAGTAAAAAGTTTCATTTATTCCTCCCCCTATAAGTGATATAATATATTTAGGGTTCTGTACTTATTGCAATTACTAAATAATGTGATAATGGGAAAATTCAACAACAAAATTGAGGCAGAATTTAACCCACCTCGCAAATGGATTTTGTCCAGGCCATTATCATATCAATGGGATTATGATGCTGGTGTAGATGAAATTTCATTAAAAACTGTTGGAATTTCCATAAAAGAACACAAAATTGTTGTAAATGAAGGGTTTATAACTGATTTGGCGTCTGTTCCGAGAATTATATGGAATATTATTGCCCCTTGGGATGTTGCACGAGCTGCAATTATTCATGATCTTTTATATAAAAGAATTTGTATATATCGTTATGAACATGCTAGAGCCCTTAAAAATAGTGAAAATCCAGTACTAATAAAAGCTGCTAGAAAATCAGCAGATAATGTATTTTTGTTAGGAATGAAGGACGCTAATCCTTCTGTTCCAAAGTGGAAAATATATGCTGCATACTACTCTGTACGTCTATTTGGACGTTGGAGTATACTTCCAAGAAAGAAATAAGATGGCCAAAAAAACAGCAGGATTCGTAAAGAAAGATGCAGTTGAGAAGAAAACTAGTATTGGTGGAAACCATACGATGATTAAGACTTCTAGCATGAATAAGAATAAACGAGCAAGTTATAAACGATATCGTGGACAAGGAAAGTAACAACAAGGAGAATTTAAATGGCTGGACCTGATTGTATTAACGAAGAGTGTAAAAATCCATTATGCGATTGCGACCCCTGTGATTGCACAGAAGAAGCTCTCTGCATATGTTGTCACATGTGGGATGGCGAAACCACAAATGAAGTTGTTTGAGGATAATAAATAATCCATGTGGTTGTTTTTAATTTCTAATATTACTGGTTCTATTTTAGGTATGGTAGCAAACAGTTGGTTTGCTGATACCAAAATGGGTGTCTGGTTTTATGATAAGGCTGATGATGTTTTAACATGGGCGTCAAGCAAGTTGGGGCTGAAGATTTTAAAGGATGAAAATAATTGGAAGACAAAATATCCAAATGTCGCCATGAAAATTAAAGAGCTTGAAGAGAGACTAAATAAATTAGAAAAGGAGAACTAAAATGAGTAATTTTATTTCAGATAGGATTAGTGAAGCATCCTCCCATCAGGGCTTGATTGTTGCAGCTGCAGCATGTGCCGTACTTTTTGGTGGTATGGGGCTAACTCAAGTTATTTTATATGGTGCCCTTGCTTGGGGCGTTTGGTCTATGTTGAAGAAAGGCTAAAACTATGGCAGAGTTGGAAACAGAGGTTAAAGTTCTTAAAAGTGAATTAAAAAGCCAAAGGAAAATTTATGATCGTTTGGATATCGCAATTGAGAAGTTAACCGATGTTTCCAATTCTATCAACCAACTACTTGCTGTCCATGAAGAAAAACTTTCAACCCAAGAAGAATCAATTGATGATCTGGACACAAAAATAGATAAACTTCATTCTAAACTTTCTACTAACGATAACAGAATAGGTTTGCTAGAAAAATGGCGGCACCTTGTCCTTGGTGGTTCAATAGTCGTAGGATTTATATTACATAAATTTATTGATTTTAGTCCTTGACATTCACACCGTAATGGTGTATACTCTATTTTATTATGTCTTATATTGATTCAAAATATCTTAATATCCTTAGCCCCCAACTTCTAAGATTTAAGAAGAAGGGGGATTTTTTATGGAACTTCCGTTGTCCATATTGTGGAGACTCACAGAAGTCTCGCTCTAAGGCTAGAGGATTCGTTTACCGAAATAAAAATGACCTGTTCTATAAGTGCCATAATTGTGGCGTGGGCACCACTTTGGGCAACCTTCTGAAGCATGTAGACTCAAAAATTCATAAAGACTATATATTGGAGAGATATCGAAGTGGGGTTAAGTCTAGCAACCCAGAGCCGGAGTTTAAGTTTGATGTTCCTGTTTTTCGCAAAAAGAAGGGTGTTTTTAAAAACCTTAAATCCATTTCAGATTTATCCACAGACCATCCGGCACGAAAAATTATTGAAGAAAGATTCATTCCAGCAGAATTCCTCCCCGATTTATATCTATGCGAGGCATTCTACAAATTCACTAATACATTAATACCAAATAAATTCCCTTCCTTGGATGGAGATCACCCAAGGTTGATAATACCGTTTAGAGATGAGAAAGGAGAAGTGGTTACATATCAGGGAAGAGCATTTGGAAAAGAACAGCCCAAATATCTAACAGTTAAACTTGACGATGAGTCAACGAAAATTTTTGGTTTAGATAGAGTAACAAAAGAAAAAGAAATATTTGTAGTTGAAGGGCCGATAGATAGTTTATTTTTAGATAATTGTATTGCGGTTGCTGGCGCAGATTTTAATAAACCTTTGATGATTGAAGGTAGACTTATACAGAATGGTGAATTGACAGTTATATTTGATAATGAACCAAGAAATAAAGAAATTTGCAAACAGATGGAGGTTTGCACTAGAGCTGGAAAAAAGATTGTGATCTGGCCAGACCATATAAAACATAAAGACATTAACGATATGATTATGGCGGGATATACTAAAGAACAGATACAAGAAATTATAACAGATAACATCTTTACGGGTGCAGCTGCCCAGTTAAGATTTTCAGAATGGAGAAAAATAAATGGCTAACAACTATCTTCCAACATCATATCAAGAATTTATTCACTTATCAAGATACTCAAGGTGGTTACCAGAAGAAGAAAGACGAGAAACATGGAATGAAACTGTTGCAAGATATTTTAATTTTTTTACCGAACATCTTAAAACCCAACACAAATTTAATTTAACGAAAGAACTAAGGAAAGAGCTAGAAGATGCAGTACTATCTTTAGAAGTAATGCCTTCCATGCGTTGTCTTATGACAGCAGGAGAGGCACTTAAACGAGAAAATATTGCTGGATATAATTGTTCCTATATTGCAATTGACCGACCACAATCATTTGATGAAATTTTATATGTTCTGATGAATGGTGTTGGTGTAGGGTTTAGCGTAGAACGGCAATACATATCTCAACTACCAACCATCGCCGAAGAATTTCATAAGACAGATACGACTATTATTGTTGCAGATAGTAAACTTGGTTGGGCAAAGGCCTTCAAGGAGTTGGTTGGTATGTTGTATGTGGGACAGGTTCCTTGTTGGGATTTGTCGAGGGTGCGCCCAGCAGGCGCTCCCCTTAAAACATTTGGTGGTCGAGCATCAGGACCAGAACCATTAGAATCCTTATTTAATTTTACTGTAGCATCCTTTAAAGAAGCGCCAGGCCGGAAATTAACCTCTATCGAATGCCACGACATAGTATGCAAAGTCGCTGAGGTTGTTGTCGTCGGTGGTGTGCGCCGTTCTGCACTAATCAGTTTATCGAATCTGTCTGATGACCGGATGCGGTATGCAAAAGAAGGACAGTGGCATCACAGTGAAAGTCAGAGAGCCCTTGCAAATAACTCTGCATGTTACACAGAGAAACCAGATATTGGTATCTTCATGGATGAGTGGAAAGCTCTCTATGATTCCAAGTCTGGTGAGAGGGGCATCTTCAATAGAATTTCTGCACAAGCGCAAGTCAAAAAATTAGGGAGAAGAGATGCTGAACATGAGTTTGGCACCAACCCCTGTTCTGAAATTATTTTAAGGAATCGTGAATTTTGCAATCTATCGGAGGTTGTAATAAGGTCAGCTGATACTAAAACCTCTCTTCTAAAAAAGGTACGTCTTGCTGCAATACTTGGAACTATGCAATCTACATTAACAAACTTCAAGTATATTTCTGCTGCGTGGAAAAGGAATTGTGATGAGGAAAGACTTTTAGGTGTGTCTTTAACTGGTATTGCAGACAACCAACACACCAACGGAGCCTCTCCAACATCATGTCATTCGTTGCCCGGTTTGTTACGAGATTTACGTAATGAAGTAATTAAGACTAATGCTGAATTTTCAAAGAAGATAGGCATTAAACAAAGTGCAGCAACTACCTGTGTGAAACCGTCCGGTACAGTTTCACAGTTAGTTGATTCTGCTTCTGGTATTCATGCTCGACACAATCCTTTTTATATTAGAACTGTTCGTGGAGACAAGAAAGACCCCCTAACAAAGATGATGGTTGATGCTGGATTTCCTGCTGAAGATGATATGATGAATCCAAGCCATACAACTGTATTTTCTTTCCCCATGAAAATAGATAAAGGCTCTTTGTTTCGTACAGATTTGACTGCTATTGAACAACTTGAATTGTGGTTGGTATATCAGAAAAATTGGTGCGAACATAAACCGTCTGTTACAATATCAGTAAAGGAACATGAATGGCTTGATGTTGGTGCATGGGTTTACGGGAATTTTGATGCTATGTCTGGTGTTTCATTCTTACCGTACAATGACCATAACTATAAACAATCTCCATATCAAGACTGTAATGAAAAGGAATATAATGTCCTTCTTGAAAAAATGCCAATAGAAATTGATTGGTCAAGATTGACAGATTATGAAAAAACAGATACAACAGTTGGCGCACAAGAACTAGCATGTACTGCTGGATTTTGTGAGATACAATAAATATGAAGTTGTTTGTTTGTGAGTATTGCGAAGCTGAATTTTCTGTGAAGCATCACATGGATGATATATATTATAGAGTAACTTATTGTTTGTTCTGTGGAACAGATTTATCAGATGAGCTTGAAGATGAAATAGAATGGGAAGATGAAGACGAGTAGTGCTAAGGCGAAGGGTAGAAGACTACAACAGTGGTTTCGTGACCTGCTTATAGAAAAATTAGATGTACATCCAGAGGATATAGAAAGTCGTTCTATGGGTGCTGGTGGTGAAGATTTAATCATGGCCCGTGCTGCAAGAAAACTCTTTCCGTGTTCTATTGAGTGTAAAAATCAAGAGAGTGTTAATGTCTGGAAATCATATGAACAGGCAGAAGAAAACTCTGGTGACTATGAACCAATTGTGGTTCTGAAACGCAACAACACAAAGCCTCTGGTTTTGGTTGATGCAGATTATTTTGTGAGATTACATAAGGAGAAATGATGTGGGATTAAAAATTGCATTAGTAATGTTTATTGTTATGGGAGTTATGTCAGCAGGATTTTATTGGTATTATACTGATAGTCAAGATAAGATGGCAACACTCCATAAAAATGCTGCGAAGCTGGAAACAGCAGTTGCAACACAGGAACAAGCAATAAAACAACTTGAAGATGATGTTGAACTGGCCGCCAGCATTGCAAAAAAAACAAGTGAAAGTTTAGCAGCTGCCAGAAAACAGGTAGATGTAGTACAGCATAAATTTAACAAGACCTCAAAATTACTTGGTGAAAGAAATATTGGTCGTCTTGCTCTTGCTAAACCCAAACCTATCCAAAAAATTATTAATAATGGTACTTCTGATATGTTCCGGTGTTTTGAAATTATATCAGGTTCCTCATTAACGGAGAAAGAAGTGAATGTTGAAAAGAAAAGCAAAGCAAATACTAGTTGTCCTAGTGTTGCCAATCCTAACTATATCCTCCCTAACTAGTTGTTCATCTGTAAAGCGCCTGGAAGTCTCAACCACAGCGGTTGAGCGGGTTCCTTTGGTTTTACCAGAAGTTGATGTATTAAAGTTAGAGAGAGTTGATTGGTATGTTGTTACACAAGAAAATCTTGCGGCGGTTCTGGATGAACTAGACAAAAAGGGACACAAGCGAGTTGTATTCGGTACTACTGATAAGGGGTACGAAATCCTTTCGGTGAACATGGCAAAGATACAAAAACTGGTGAGACAGCAGAAGGCCATCATTGTAGCGTATAAAGAATTTTATGAAAAACAACAGACTGCAATTGATACTGCTGTGAATGAGAACAATCGGGTGAATGATGAGATTAAAAAACACAACGAAAATGTTGATGCTGAGGAAAGCAAATCACTCACAACCAAGCTCGGTGACAAAATTAAAAAGATTTTCTAAAAAAGTTCTTGACATTTCTTGTAGTTTCCTTTATACTGTAGGTAAGATTAACGAATGAAGGTATAAATATTGTTATGAACATGTACATACATACAGCGATTGCATTGGGTTGCATGGCTGGTTGTTTTTATCTCGGCAAACATTTAGCAGTCAAGGACGCCTTTAAAGACATCGTTACTGCACTGCTGGATAAGTTAGAAGCAGATGGATTTGTTTACATCATCACTGATAAAGATGGTGATAAGGAACTTGTTCCTGTTTCTTCAGTAGTGGCTAAGGCATTGAGATATGCCAACAAGAAGAAGGCATAATCAATGAAGAAGTCTGTATATCTTGCTGGGCCCATTGAAAATTGTACCAGCAAAGAAATCTCTCAATGGAGAGAAGAATGTTCAGCAGCATTTCTTGAAAACATTGTTGCGATAAGCCCTTACCGGGCAGAATTTGAGTCTGGTTATGCCGAAACCAAAAAAAGAATTATGATGAAAAATTACATGGACACTCAAGCCTGTGATTTGATTCTTGCATATCTTCCCAAAGAAATTAATGACCGTAGACCGTCGTATGGGACTGTGTTCGAAATTGCTTGGGGATATAGTTTACAGAAACCAGTAGTAATTGTTTCTGATGATGACAAGGTGCATAACCATCCTTTACTTTTTACATCTGGAGCCCTCTTTTACACTTTAGAATGTGCAGTTGATTATATTAACATATTGTTAGGAGAGTATCGGAGTGTAGGAAAGTCTGGTAATCCGCCTGCTTTGGGAGCAGGAGATCGGGAGTTCAAATCTCTCCGCTCCGACCAATACGATTGGTCCCGCCAGGACCAATCGATATGAGGATAAATGAATGATGATGAACAAGGAACTTGATTGATGGCTCTTATCAAACAGAAATTCATATATCGCCAGGATCTGAAAGACCATCCAAATAATCTCTATTTGTTCGGAGACAATATGGCCCGTGAGGGAATGGGTGGACAAGCCAAGGAAATGCGTGGTGAAGTCAACGCTGTTGGTATTATCACAAAGGTCAGACCGGCTATGGGTGCAGCGGATTTTCTGGGTGATAGTGATTTGAACGAAGTTCTCAAAGATTATGGGAATGTGTATAACTACTGTAAGAAATTCAAAGACTTTGGTGGTGCAGATATTGTCGTGCCAGCAGATGGTATTGGTACAGGATTGGCGCTACTGGAAACAAAATCACCCAAGTGTTGGAACGCACTTCAATTTCTATTGGAAAAATTAGAGGAATTATGATGAATATGGAAAAAAATGAAATTCGTGAGTATGAAGATGGTGAATGGATGGGTGGTTGTTATGCTACCTATGATAATCTAGTTGAGAAAGTGAAGGAGGCCTTAGAATGAAAACCGCAACACTTGAAATTATAGACCCCAATCTTGTTATTAAACCCCCAATTGTTGGTACATATTGTGTAAAAATATATGATGATGAAGAAGAAATGGGTGGTTCTTTTTTCAATACAATAGAAGCAGCAGAAAAATATATAAGAGAATATCAATTCGATCCAGAGGAAGATTTAAAAGATGCCGAATAGACTGCTGTGTGATGTTCTTGGTGAGATGCGAGACTGTGTTAAGACTACGAACTTCTCTTATTTGCCAGGGCTGATTGAAGAAGCGCAATCTCTTGGAAATAGAATGGAAGCACACTTGTACGATATAAAAGATTTCAATCGCCTTAACAAGGACATTAAGGCTTTGAAGAAGAAGAAAAAGAAGCTAGAAGAGAAAGTAGAAGAAGAGCTGTCGGAGATATCAGAAGATGAAAGTTGAAGTACGCAATGGTAATGTTGAACAGGCCATTAGAATTCTTAAGAAGAAGGTTCAAGAAGAGGGTCTTTTAAATGAATTGAAAGAACGTGAATATTATCGTTCTAGGGGTGAGAAACGCAGACATGCTAGGGCTGCGGGAATCCGTAGATTTAAAAAAGAAGAAAAGAAACGTAGAGAAGAGTTGGGAGTTTAATGCCTAAAAAACGCAAACCTCGTAAACCTATGTCTAAAGAACAAAGGGCAGCTGCATCAGAACGTCTAAAGAAAGCACGGGCTGCACGGGCAGAAAAAAATCCAGATTTTGGGTTGTCGAGTGTTAATGAGTGTCTTCGTGATTTACCAGAGGATCATTGGAGACACCCTAAAAAGGTTAAAGATTGGATTAAGACTCAAAGAGATCTTATGAAGGAAGCTCGTAGTCAAGTAAAACAAAAAATGAAAGGGGCTGAGGCACAATTATCTAGCCATGAAGGATACATAAGGAATATGCAAAAGTATCTTAGAGATGGCGATTGGATTGATGATTTTTATGGTGAATATCAACAGAGTAAAATTGGACATCGTTGTATAGCTGTAGCATACGATGATGATGGATTTCCTAAAAGGACCGTTGGTGTATTTTATCCAGATATGGGTTGTGTATACACTAGAGAAATGTTAAATTCAGATAGAGGTATTGTCGATAATGACAGAAAAACCAAACGAAAACGTAATAAAAGGTCCGTGGCCGGACAAAAGAAAAAATAATTCACTTTCGGCCGAAAGGATAACAAACGAAGTTTCTAAGGTTGCAGCTGCTCAAGAGTTTGTTGAGGAACTTACTCAAGAAACCATTGTAACAGCAATTCATCTTTTGCAAAAAAATGGTATTGATATTAATGATAAAAACTTCATTTATGAAATGGGATTAATAATTGAAGTAATGAAAGGAAGCATATACAGGAGTATTGGATTTTCTTACCCAACACAAATGATAACTGAACTTTTAAAACAAATGCCGGCAGAAAAAGAATCATTGTTGTCATTTAAAACAATAGATAAAGACCAAATTAAAGAACTGTTATCATACTTAGAAACAATTGAAAAAGAGAATTTTTGGTATGGTGATGATGACGATGATGAGGAAGAAGATCCAGATTTAGTATAATAAGGATATAATATTATGATTTTAGTTGATATGAACCAGATTTCTCTTGCAAGTGTAATGATGCACTTGCACATGAGTAAGTTAAAAGAGCCTGATGAAGATATTGTGAGACATATGATTCTCAATTCTTTGCGTATGTACCGTACCAGATTTTCTTCAGAATTTGGTGAGTTGGTTTTATGCTATGACTCTAAACACTATTGGCGGCGTGATTACTTTCCACAATATAAATCGGGAAGAAGGAAGTCTAGAGA
>Ga0187833_10003208_pt1 | contig 16756 bp, 16 predicted proteins | sample ETNtaG_37_FD_167968 | JGI IMG/M metagenome (GOLD analysis project Ga0187833, IMG submission 167968) | Marine microbial and viral communities from oxygen minimum zone, Eastern Pacific Ocean - ETNP2014_SV_400_PacBio MetaG (Illumina Assembly) | ecosystem: Environmental > Aquatic > Marine > Hypoxic...
AGTCGCTAGGATACGATTCAATTCCTTCACCTGATTCTACGAAATTAATGAAACGATCCTTAATTAGAGAATTATTGTTAAGAATGTCTACTATCCAAGCCAATGAATTATTATTGATGTTTGTAGATAACTCATAGCCAAAATGAGTCATTTGAGAACCTACTAATGCTTCTGTTAATCCAATTTCATCATTAGATAGTTTTTTCTTCCATCTATTTATCGGTTTTCTATCTTCATTAGGAAATGATGTATGTGTTTTAGGATCAAATTTTTTACCAAAAATATCTTTATAATTTTTTCCATCCAACATTTCATCAGTAAATTCAACTGTCAAAAATTCACATAAATCCTTACAAGCAACCGTCGTATTCAATATAAAATCCTCATAAATTAAAATTTTATATCGATTTGAAGGAAGTGAATTACTATAATGAATAGATGCATTTAGAGACCCTAAACTTGCAAAAATAGCATCTAAATATCTGTCACCTTTTTCATATGTCATGTTTTTATAAGAAGCCAATACATCTCTTGGATCTCGAATTATATGAATTACTTGTCCTTTTGGAAACATTGACAAAAAAATAGGTATATTAGACCATTCCAATAATGTTTTTTCTCCCCATATCTTTTTTGAATAATTAAATAGAGACTCCATAATTTTTGAATAAATCACTTGATGCGTTATAACATTTGATTTTTCTATATTATTGACAATCTTTTTACTACCTAAAATAATATTATACCGTTTTTTCATACGTTCTGAAATACTCTTAACAATATTTTGATAATCATTGGCTGGAATATTCTTTTTTATAATGAAACGAAAATAATTTACTGAGTCAAATGTTATATTAAGGTCTGGGTGAGAATCTAGCACTCTGCTGATATATGTTGTTCCACTCCGGTAACAACCAGTAATAAAAATAGGGTTATCAATCATTATATTGAATTTTTTATATTAAAATTTTCAGATTTTGAATTATAGAATTTTGAAAATTTATAAGATAATGAGCATTTTTTTACCGTTAAACAATATTCATAAAATTCTTTTGGTGGCTCATTAACATAATTATTTAAAGACATGTCTCCTCTATTGATAAAATAATACTTATTTATAATAACATGTTTATTTTCAATCAATTCGCTAATCAATATTTCTAAATTTGTAAAATAATTTGGTTCTTTGTTATTTAATGCTCCAAGTTCAGCTTTATAAGCAATTTCATCTTTTAAAGAATATCGAATATTTTTACCAGTAAAAATGATGCTACCTCCTAATTTGCAAACACGAAGCATCTCTTTAATAACCTTATCCTGAAATGTGGCATCAAAAACACCAAAACAGCATACTACATCAAAATAATTATCGCTAAAAGGAAGATCCTCTGCTTCTCCCTCATCAATTCTTAAGGCAATTTCAGAAAATAATTCTGTTGCTTTTTTAACCATTATATCAGATATGTCAATACCATATATTTGCATATTATACTTTTTGTAATAATTAAAAAACCTACCCCAACCACATCCGATATCTAATATTCTTCCATTATTAACAAGATGTTTTTCAAAGAAACCTCTATAAATGGAATCAGAAGGCACAACAAAATCAGTTTTAATAATTTTTGAAGATCTATAGTCTACTTCATTTGATTCTTGAACTCTAGAATGCCAATATTCATAATATTTATTTCTATAGATTTCTTTTCTATTTAAATCTTCTACCATTTTATATAATTAAGTTTATTAAAAAATTTTAACCTTAATATCATATAGGCCTGAAGGATCATTTGCAGCAACACCAAAGGCCTTTAGATTGTTTAAATTTCTAAATCTATAAACCCAACTATTATCAGTCTCCTTGGTAAAGTTATCTCTGAAGAATTTATCTCCTTCTTGAATTGCTAAAAATGGCTGAGGTCCAAAAATTTTATTTTCAGAATTAACAAAAAGTAGATCATTTTTCTGTTTAACTGATAGATTTGGTTTTCGCGGGAACAATTTTAAGTAATTTTGAGCAGCTTCAAGAGCATTTACAAATTTCCAGTTTATATCAGGATATTTTTTACTCACATCCGTTATAATTGGGTATGCTTCATTCACTTCTAATTTCATATCTCTATAATCATGATTATAATAACTCAAGATACTAGTTCCTCGCTCTGATGCCTGCTCAAAAGCTTCTTCAACTTCTTTTTTATTCAAATGATTATTATAAGTAGCGAGATCTGTGCATCTAAATAAATATCTTTTCATATTTCCTTCTACACGATAATCATACCAATCTGGATGCCAAGCACCCCAAATATTAGGAGTATTACGCCAGTCAAATTCATCTCCAGGAGAATATGCTTTATTATCCGACATGTATCTTGCGGTGTAGTCAAAAGGTATAAACATTTCGAGCCAATGAGAAATGTCATTTCTCTCCACATAAAAACCTGCACGAAAACAACTGAAATACCAGTTGCGTTCTATAATCCTTCTCGCAACTATTTCTTCATGCAAAACACTATTTGTCCAACATGTATTATTCTCTAAACATTGTCCACTAATTGAAGGTTGGTGGTAATGCCAATAAATACCATCATTAAAAATATTATCTTTTATTAACTCTTTCATATAGTGATCAAAGATTTTATGGGTTCCTCTTTCACGAAATCTTGGATTATCCTTAAAACCTTCATGATAATCATATATATACCAAGAATACTTGTAAGGATCACCCTCTTTAGAACAATGTTCTAGCCTAAATGATTTGGATGTTGATTCAATTATTGATGAATCAATCTCATTCCAATCTTTTAAATAATTCAGATATCTCTTAGAAAAGACTTTTTTTAACTCTGAAGAAAGATCGGGATCTATAGCGCTTAAAACTCCATCTTGTATCTTATGAAGATTATCTATACAAATAGATACATCTCTCGATAAACCAAAATCATACATTCTTTCAAAAGTAGCTTCAATTGTTTCCGTCATTGGACCTTCAACATCTACATGATGGACAATATAAACAATCTTATCTTTATTCATATTATAATAAGAAAATTATTATTTAGAAGCCTTAGAATGTGCAGATGTATATTCCTCAGTTCTAAACCAATTCATTTTATATAAATCTGGATTTTTAATAAATAAATCTAATATTTCTTTTCTATTTGTATAAGAACCAAGAGACCTCAAAATGAATTGCATAAGCCAGTAATCTTCTTGGTAGTCTAAGGTAAGTCTTATTGGGAATTTAATATTATTATCTACTACTTTCAAAAAACCTACTCTAACTCCTGGGACATCTTCGATAAAATGCCACATCATTTCTGTATCATCAGTATTTTTTATTACACATGCCTTTTCAATTATATTAGTCCTTAATGCATAGCCAACACAACCTTCATAATATCCTTTATTTGGTTGCTGAATAGGGTGTTTAATTATATCAAACGAGTCACTCAATGTCTCATGGCTAATTATAGATAAATTACCATCAAAAAAAGGGTCATCAGCATCTATACTCACAAACTTATCTAAATTATATTTTCTACAACAATCTCTCCATCGCAATAATTTATCCTTAACACTACCACGAAAGCACCCTACTCCTTCTTTTTGTGCGATTTCAGCTATTCTATCATCCTCAATTTCATTAGTTGTACATACGATAGGATTAATCTTAAAAAATTTAGCTCGTCGTATAACATGTTCAATAACATTACCATCTCCAAAAGGAAGAAAACACTTTTCAGGTAATCTAGTTGATTTAGACCTTACCGTAATTAATCCATTAACCATTATTCTGTATCTGTTGAATTGTTTTCTTCAGAGCATTAACAGCCTTTTCAGCTTGATTTAAATCTCTATATCCAGTTTTAAATTTCATCATTAATGGTTGAATATTTTTTGCTATTGGATAATTATCACTAGTATCCTCAAATCTATTTTTAAACAAATAATAGTCTTTGGGTATATATGTACCAAAATATTGCTTATCTCTCATAAATATTTCATCAGTATTTAATGATAGTCCTCCATAAAATCCATCTCCGCCATTATTATTATAAATTTCATAAAATTTTTCCCAAGATATTCCATATTTCTCTTCACCTAAATATTTAACTACATATGACCAATATGAGCTTTTACAATTTCTAGGAATTTTTTGAGGTATAATCCAGTTAACATTTGTTAAAACTTGGTCATACATATTAGCAATTGTAATTCTTCTATTAACTTTATTATCCAGATCTTCAATTTGGGCTAAGCCAATCGCTGCACAAATATCAGATAATCTATAATTGTAGGCTAATGTATCATGTCTCTTAAAATGGGGATTTTGAAACTCGTGTGGCATTAATCTTGTCATACCCTGAGATGCTGAAAGTGTTTTATATCCAAGTCCAGCATGCTTCCGTATTTTTATAGCTAAATTTTCATTATTAGTTAATACCATACCACCTTGCCCTGTCGTCATATGTTTTTTTGTTTCAAAGCTGAAGCTTGACATATGACCAATAGTACCAGCATATTTTTTATTATAAGTTGCAAGAAAACTTTGAGCACAATCTTCTATTACATAAAGGTTATATTTTTCTGCTATTTCCATTACCTTATCCATCTGTGATGTCAGTCCATGCATATGAGTTGGTATAATAGCTTTTGTTCTTTCAGTAATTTTTTCTTCAATTTTATTTGAATCCATTAAAAAAGTATCTGGATCAGAATCTACATATACAGGAATAGCGTTTTGGTGTAAACAAACATAAGGGAACCACGCACCAGTTTGAACTGGTCCAATAACTTCGTCTCCTGCTCCAACACCTGCAGCATATAAACAACTATGTAGTGTTGATGTGCCTGAATTATGGGCAATAGCAAAATTTATATTAAATTTATCAGAAAATGCTTTTTCAAGCCTGGCTGACCATGGATTTAGTTCATTCTCAGGATTTTCAGAATCGAGGAATTGAAGAATATATTTCAATTCATTGTTATTAAATTTTCCTTCTGGACTAAATACTTTATTAATTAATATCTCGTATTCTTTTTTCATAATCAAGTTATTACCAAATTGTTCGTCCACCATCAATGACTAAATTGTGTCCTGTTACAAATGATGATGCATCTGAACAAAGAAAGGCAATGGCACCTTTAAATTCATTGGGAAGCGCCATTCTACCCATTGGTATTTGATTACTTAGTTTTTCAACAAAACCTGGTTTATGATCCCTATAAACACCAGCTGGTGATATACTATTTACTCTAACATTATTTTTTGCCCAGTAAGTTGCAAGATATTTAGTTAAATGAATAACACCGGCCTTGCCAACCGAATAAAATGAGGGAGTATTAAAATCAACACCCTCATAACCATGCATATCTGCCTCATAAATGGTATGATTCGGACTTATAACACCAACATCAGATGCAATATTAATAATAGAACCTTTACCCCGTTTCGACATCTTTTTTCCAACAATTTTACACATTAATTGAGTTGCAGTTAAATTGAGTTCAATTCCTTTCTTCCATAATTTTTGATCCATATTCTCAAAAGGCTCAAAAAAATCAGCATTGGTTTTTTCAATAGTATCTTTGGTTAATGCTACACAATTTATTAAAATATCAATTTGTGAAATTTCATTCCAAATTTTTTTTATAATATTCTCAGACTCTTTTTCATTTGTTATATCAACTTCAAAAAAATAATATTTGCTACATCCAAAATCTTTTAATTTTTTCTCTGCTGATTCAATAAATTCTTTATTGAAATCCAAGATAATAGGTGTGCCTCCCATTTCAGAAATGGTTTCCGCAAATTGAACTCCAAGAAAACCCGCTCCTCCAGTAATAACTGCTAAACGACCATTTAAATTAAATTGCTCTTTAACTGAGCGCGGGATAAGTAAATTTGTATCTTTATTCTTCTTTAAATCCATTTTTAATTATTGGAATACTTGTTATAAATCATAATAAATGATTGCATCTTTAATTGATAGAACTACTTTTTCTATCATAGCTTCGTTCATATCTGGAAAAATTGGAAGGTTAAGAATTTTAGAGGTGATACTTTCTGCAACAGGGCAATCCATTTTTTTAAACTTAGCCTTTCCTTCAGAGTATAATTTTTGTTCATATACTGGCATAGAGTACGCTATTCTTGTATCTATACCATATTTTTTTTTGATATATAATGCTATTTGATCTCTGTTATCAATCAATATAGGATAAAGAAAATAAGGATTAATACTATTTTTTCTTAATGTAGAGATAGTTTTAACATTTAGATCATATTGATTAAATAATTCATCATATTTTTTAGCAATATTTTTTCTTTTTTCCAAAAAAATTGGTAGTTTTTTTAACTGCGCTAATCCAATCGCAGCTTGAATATCTGTCATTCTAGCATTAGTACCTAAAAACACATGGTTATAATTTTCTTTACCAACTTCTCCTTGATTTCTTCTAGAAAGCACCTCTGACATAAGATTTTTATCATGAGTAAAAATCATACCACCTTCAACGCAAGTAATGATTTTTGCCATATGAAAACTCATAGTTGAAATTTTAGCCTGTGCTCCCATCGGTTTTCCTTTATATATGCCACCTAAAGATTGAGCCCCATCCTGTAAAAGACTAAGATTGTATTTTTTTGAAATCTCTTTAATACTATCAAAGTTTGCAGGATTACCACCATAATCTATGAATAGAATTGCTTTTGTTTTTTTTGATATAGCATCTTCAATTCTTTTTGGATCTAAATTGAAGCTTTCTTTATCTATATCAACAAAAACTGGAGTAGCATATTGATACGATACCGCAGATGCAGTAGCAAAATAAGTCATTGCCGGAACAATAACCTCATCACTAGGTTTAATTCTAATTGATTTTAGAGCAATATCTAGTGCTATTGTTCCATTATTAACAGCAATTGCAAATGGCACACTTAATAAATGGGCCATCTCCTTTTCAAATTTGTTCACCTTTGGACCCATTGTGAGCCAATTTGAACTAAATGAATCAATAACCTCATTCAATTCATTACTGTCAAAAGAGGGCTTAGCCCAGGGAATACTAATTTTTTCCATTTATTGAAATTTTATTTTTTTTCTCCAATAACTTAACAAGTCATCACAAATATCATTTAAGGTTTTAATGGGTTTCCAATCAAAATTTTTATAGAATTTTGAAGAATCTGGTATCTGCAAAGTTATATCTGTTGGCCTTACTCTAGTTTTATCTAATATTTTTTTAAAAGGTTTATCTGATTTAGATATCAATAACTCAAGTGCATCTCCTACAGTACATGTTTCATTACCTCCTATATTATATATTTCACCAAATTTTTCAGATTCCGAACATAGCCAATATGCCATAATAGCATCATCTATATGATTATAAGTTCTTACAGAATCTAGATTGCCATGTTTTATTTCATAAATTCCATTTTCTTCACCTTTTGCAATTTGGTATGCAAAAGATGAAAGTGCAAATTCTTTACCCCTTCTTGAACCTTCATGGCTAAACATCCTGGTTATAATAATTTTCATATCATAGGCTTTGAAGTAGTAAGTAGACATCAAATCATGACCCACTTTAGAAATTGAATATGGATTAGCAGCACGAATTGGATTGGTTTCTTTAATTGGAATTTCTTCTTTTTCTGGCATACCATAAACTTCACTCGATGATACACTAATTATTATAGGGTTAAAATCACTTATTTTAATTGACTCAAGTAAATTAGATGTACCAATTATATTTGTTTCTAAAGTAATAATTGGAATGTCAAAACTAATTTTAGGAAAACTTTGAGCAGCAAAATGAAAAACTTTTTCTGGCTTTGAGATTTCAACAGCCCTTTTAACACTTAATCCATCTAATAAATCGCAGTCGATAAAAGTAAAGCGTTTATTATCTATTAAATGTTCAACATTTTGTGTGTCTTCCATCCATCTCTTTATGGCGAAAATTTCATCGTCAGTATTTTCCATAATGAAATCAGCCATATGACTTCCGACGAATCCAGTAGCTCCAGTTATTAAAATCCTCATATGAATTACATTATTTTTTTGTAGACCATACTTCTAGACCGTCTTGGCTAAATTTAAAAATTTCTTGCGTTACGCCTTTTTTAGCCAATGCTTCTATTATTTTCTTTTGATATAAAGGTGATGAATAGATAAGTAAATATCCACTACCTCCAGCGCCTAATAGTTTACCGCCCAAAGCACCTAACTCACGCGCTGTATTATAACACTCTTCAACTAAGTCATTAGATACTGATGAATTTATTTTCTGCTTTATTATCCATGACTCGTGAAGAAAATCAGCAAAGCTCTTTATCTCTCCTTTTAGCAATGATTCTTTCATTTTGACTGATAATTCTGTCATCTCTGAAAATGAATCTAGATTAGTTGAATTTTTTTCTATTTTAGATATATGACTTTTTTGTATTTCACTTGAACTACGAGTTTCTCCAAGACGAAAAAGCATCAAGTTATATTCTAATTCTAGAATAGTTTCTTTACGCAATAATAATGGATTTACAATAATCTCATTCTTACGGAAATTAATCCAACTAAAACCTCCAAAAGCAGTGGCATATTGATCCTGCCATCCACCTTTAATTCTCATATCTATCCGCTCAACCTGGTAAGCTAAATCTGCGAGCTGGTAAATATCTAGCTGTTGCTCATTGCGGAAATAATTTAATGCTCCTAAAACAGAAACTACTACTGCAGATGAACCACCAAGGCCAGTGCCCGGTGCAAATTCCGCGTGGGTTTCTAATTCAAACCCAAAATTCGGTTGCATTATTTTTACAGAAGATTTAATTAAATCAAGATCATCTCCAAGTTCAATATCATTATAGTTTTCTGCTGTGTATTTTAGATTTAGATCCTTGCTAGAAATATAAATTTTGTTATCTTTTCCAACAATTATAGAACAAGTACAATACTTATTGATTGTTGCGCTCAATACAGATGTCGGGGTCTTATTAATATAACTACTCATATCTGTCCCCCCTCCAGAAAAACTTACCCTACAAGGAACTCTTGCACGTATAATCCGTAAATCATTTCGTGCAGATACTACAAACTCTGAGTATTTATATAGATCAACTAGTTTACCGTTCAAATCGATTACTGGTAAAATTGTAATATCCTTATCAAACTGGCGCAATATATGGTGATAATTATCATTTACACTTACGTAAATAAAATCTTTATTCATTACATTTTTAACAGGAGTTTCTAAATCAACATTTTTTAATACTTTTCTTCTTACGTCTCCATCAGTTAAAACGCCCTTACATTTACCATCATCATCGACTATAATACCAAAACCTTTGTTATCCAAAAATTCTGCCCATTTACCCAAATCACTAAGAACATCTCTTAAGGAAGCATCTTCATTATATATGATTTGATTAAGATATTTGAAGGGCATGATATTCTTTATTAAATAACTCTATACATTTTACAATATCTGATATTTTTGTATTTCTAAATTCCATAATTTTGTATGTATGCTTAAAACGTATATCATTTATTATTGTCCAATACCACTTTTCAGCACATAGGGGTAGATGTTGATCTTCATATCCATTATTGTGGCTTAATTCCATTGCTACCATATAATCAGATATTAATTCAACAAAATCTTCTCTCTTAAATTCAAATGCATTAGCAGCTAGGTTTAAGTGACCAATATTTAGATTAATACCAATATCCGAATTTTCATAATTTGACATAAAATCTATGTATTCCTCTGGACGCTGCATTAAAAGATGCTCTTTTTTATTTAATGAACCTTCCGTTTCTATAGCAATAGTCACATTTTTTGACTGAGCATAATGTATTACTTTATCTAGAGTACGATACATGAGTTCTTTTACTTTAATAAAGTTTTTATTATCAATTTGATTTTTATCCCATTGAAAATCGTAGTTTTTATTTGATTTATTTGATCCTTTAGGATCAGTTAAGAATCCTGGATGAAAGGTATATAAATGTCCCCCTATATAATCACAGAAATCAATCGCCTTTATAATATGACGGAGACTTCTATCGCGAATACCTTTATCAAATGATGCAATATTTAAAACAAATGAGCTTTCTGGTATAGGAAAATAGTTATGTAATAAATAATTGAAAGAAAAATCATTTATATAATCATAATTCCTTTCAAAACAGTGATTAGAACCAATTTCAACGGATTGTAAATCCAAACTATCACAAATCCTTAAAGCATCATATAAAGACTTTCCATCTGGAAGAAAAGTAGTTGAAATTGATAAGTTGTTCATGAAATTACTGCTTTTGCTGGAACTCCGTAAACAGTCGCATTATCTGGTATATCATTAATTACAACACTGCCTGCGCCTATGACTGAATTATCACCAATAGTTATTTCTTCCTTAATACTTGCTCCAATACCAATCAAAGATCCGTTTCCTACACTTATGTGTCCAGCTAAGTGGGCACCAGGATTTATGTTACAATAGTCACCAATTAAAACATCATGACCTAATGTAACACCAGAATTAATTAAGGTATGTTTACCTACCTTGCAGTCATTCATAATAACAACGCCTGGATAAACAATTGTGCCATTTCCAATATCTTTAGTATAACATTGAATAGAAGAATGCAATATTGAAGGAAACCTTATAGGAAAATTTTGGACGTTATTAGAAATCATTTTTCTTTTATTTATATCTCCAATAGCTATCACGCAACTTGAAAATTGATATTCTTCAATCAATCCTTCTATTTCATTTTCAAATCCAATAATAGGTAAAGGTAATTTTTCATCTATTTTATTATAATCTATAAAACCAACACAATTATAGATCATATCATTTAAAAAATAATAAACCTCACGACCAAAACCTCCTGCGCCAATTATAACAATTTTCTCTTTATTCTTCATCTACCATACAATAGGTAAGTACTGTCCCTTTTGGAATATCAAGTTGAGCTTTTTTCCCTAAAACATTTTCAATATCACCCGGGCTTATACCATTACCAGGTCGCATTATAGCTACCATTTCCAAACTAATAATTTCATTTTTGTATATGTTAGTATTCGCAACAATACTTTTTCTTAATTTTAACCTGTTCTCTTCTTCATCTTTTAAAACTCGTTTCGCTGAACTACCAAGAGCCATTTCTGTATTCCTTATTGCTTGTATTGTTTTCTTTAGTTCTAATGGGTCAATAGACATTCGGTGATCTGGACCAGGCAAGCTTTTATCAATGGTAAAATGTTTTTCATATATTTTGGCACCCATGGCAGTAGCAGCTATAGGGTTGACTAAATCCGGTGTATGGTCAGAATAACCAATAATACAATTAAATTCTCTATTGTAGGTATTCATAACTCTTAAGTTAGAATCTGATAGCTTTGATGGGTAATTCCCTGTACACTGCAATAATGCAATTTTTTCTAAGCCTTCATTAAGTACTACTGAAACAGCTCTTTTAACTTCTTCCATCGTTGCCATAGCTGTAGATATAATCATTGGGATTCCTTTTTTAGCAATAAATCTGAGCAAAGGGATATTACTTGTATCAGTTGAAGCAATTTTAAATGCTGGAACATTAAACTCTTGAAGAAGGTTTGCACTTTCTTCATCGTAAGGCGTACTTAAAAATATAATACCTTTTTTATTACAATAATCAATGACTTCAATATGCATCTCTTTTGACATTTCTTGAGTTTTTAGTAAATCAAACCAACTCTGTTCATTGTCAGCACCTGTTGTATCAACTATATATTTTGATTTAGGAGCTTTAGGTGTGATAATATTTTCTGTCTTGAAAGTCTGAAATTTTACTGCATCAGCACCTGCATCTACTGCAACATCAACTAATTGTTTCGCTAGCTTTATCGATCCATTATGATTTACTCCCGCTTCAGCTATATAAAATAGAGGGTGACCATTACCAACCAATTGCTTTTGTATTTTGAATTCCATTATTTTACTTCATCATATATATTACAGAGCTTTTTATAATCATCAGGTACTCCCATATCAATAAAATTGTCATTAACCACTTTAAATGCCCCCAACTTCTGATTTCCCAAGAGCTTTGGAAACAGATTTTTTTCCAAAGAGAAGGCACCACTGTAACTATCAAAAGCTTCTTTTTTAATGATATAATGCCCGTTATTAATCCACCCGTCACCAGTAACACCTTTTTCCTCAAAGGATAAAACTTCCCCTTCCTGCTCTACAACCGTACCATACCTTGCAACATCCTCTACTCTTGAAATTCCAATCATGGCTTTTACATTACTTTCATAAAATTTTGATAACATTTGATCAAGATTAATTTCCGATAAAGTGTCTCCGTTGATAACAAAAAGAGGCGATAAAATATTCGAATTTTCAATAACATAATTAACAGCACCACCAGTATCTAATGGTTCGGGTTCAATGATAGGTGTAATAATATTTTTGTATTTAGCACTGTTGATATAATCAATAAAGAGTTCGGATTTATAGTATAAGCTTAAAAATATATGATTAATGTTATACTGCATTATTCTATCCAATAGAAAATCCAAGTATACATTATTACCAATTGACAAGAGTGCTTTGGGATTGCCATTACTGATTTTACTTAAACGCTTGCCGAAACCACCAACGAGAATGACTAAATCCATTTATATCAGATTAATTGTAATTTAAACAAATATTTTTTTCAATTCGATGTGTTTATTCTAAAGTCCCAGTTTCCTGTAACAATAATTATTTTAAAAGATAAAATTATGGTAGCCCTATAACAGCCTTATCTAAATCCCAATCAAAATTCAACAATGGAATAAACTTTATTTGGTTTGAGCAGTTCTTCCCCTCGCAAACTATTTAGCTTAATGAGGAAAGCAAAGGAAACAACATCCCCTTTTAACTTTCTTACCAATTTCCCGGTAGCCTTTGCTGTACCTCCCGTGGCCAAAAGATCATCAATAATAAGTACTCTTTCACCTGGCTTGATAGCATCAGTATGTAATTCAAGAGTATCCACACCGTATTCTAAACTATATTCTTCACTGACGGTTTCATATGGTAACTTGCCAGGCTTTCGAGCAATGGCTAGGCTGCAACCAAGTTTTAAAGCCAGGGGTGCAGCAAATATGAAGCCCCTACTTTCAATACCCACAATGACTTCAATTTTTTCACTTTTGTATCTATCATAGAATATGTCAATTACTCTGCCAAACAATTCAGGGTCCTGCAAAATAGGTGTAATATCCTTGAACTGAATACCTGGCTTTGGATAATCAGGTATATTACGAATGCTGCTTTTTAAATGTTCAATGTCCATTTATTTCCCCAATTCATATTCACTTTTAATTAATGGAATGACATGCTCAATCAATTCTTTATTTAGTAATAATACGCCTTTGGCTCATTTATAAAGTGAGACTACTAAGATTTACACCCATCCTAACTTTGATCTTGCCACTGAATACGTGAATCGGGTACCTGATTCCGGAAAATGTAACCAAATCACCAACACTATGGTAAGCATCATTCCATGCCGGTGTTTTCAGCAACGTTCGTGAAATACTAGATAATAAATGAGTTAGAGAATAGTGACAGATCGCGATTCCGCGGATCAAAGGTGTCGTTTCGTTGTGTGGTATCTAAAAACACCGCAACACTCCGTTCTAAGGACTGAGCGTAGTCTTCATTGCTATCAACCGATTGTTGTTCAATGATCGGTGGCAACTTGAAAAACCCACGGCTATCAAATACGGCCCGCGGCCCGCGAAGGGTAATACCACTCGGGTCAGCAATCAAAAGGCCGTTTTCAAAAACAAAGGTCCAATCAAAAAAATAAGGACCTACATATGTGGAAAACACGTTGACACGTCCACCATTAATGAGACTAATCATTGTATTCGCGGTATCGTAGCCGGTGCCTAAACCTGACCTATTGCTCAATTCGTTGGAGTCTATATTCGCTATATCGAAATGGAAGCCAATCAGATCAACGGCATGCACCGATACAATTTCAAATACACCTTTGGGGCATAATGACGAATTAGCACGCCAACTTGTCTCGTAAGCCGGCTTTGTCGCCAGTCCATGAGAAATTGTGATACTGGCAGAAATCAATTCTCCAAAGTCTGAGTTGCGAGCCTTCAAAAGAAAGTTACTTATTTCTGAATACCTGAGATTAAAATTGTAATGGATTTTTCCATTGTCTAATTTTCTTAGAGCATCAATGTGATTATGAGACTGCACTGGTGGTTTTTCGCAAAAGATATACCGCTCACCGATCAAGGATTTCAAATAATCAAAATGTGTTTTGTTTGGCGAGCAAAGAAAGATAGTGTCACAAGCACGAACCTTATCGAAATCGTCAGTTATGCCACTGTCGCCTTCCCTGAGGGTTGGCTTAAAAATACAGTGAGGTTCAAGATCCCAACATTTCAGCGTTGCCTTGATACGTTGAGCTTGGCTACCGTTTCCAATGAGCGCAATACGCCTATTAGCAAAAATCAATACCGCACCTATCACATGGCGTAATACTATTTCGCTCTTTGTTTAGGTGCTTTTGCCTAAGCTCGAAGAGCGCTGCGGAATTCCAGATTTCTTTGATCGTGCTGTCTTTGATGTTGCCGTAACTCACATAGCTCTTATAGTCCTCATCACAAGGATTGCAGATTCCATCGAACCACACATACATTCTGTCCCACAAAAAGGAACATGGTGAATTGATATTTTCGTGCGGTTCGTTGTTGTACGTATCCCATCTTTCCATAGGGAACGAAGCAGACACGCTATCGGAGTGTTTTGCCCAAAATTCGGCAAACTTTTGTCTGTCTAGATTTTTATAATAGTCAATGCCTGAAACGCGAATTTCGGTAAAGGAATCCGGATAATGCTTTTCACGAATATCATGGAGCATTGCTACATTGAGAACGATTTTTTCAAAGTCGGCCCCCTTTCGCAACTCTTCGTAACTTTCTTTTTCGTAGTGGTCGGCCGAAATAACCGCTGTGGAAACACCGGACTCAAAGATCTTATGACATAATTCTTCAGTCAAAAACGTAGCATTAGTATTGATCTTTAATTCAAAGATATTTTTCTTAGCTGCTACATAGACAAGCATCTCCCCAAAATTGGGATGCATCATTGGTTCGCCGCGGCTGGCCAGTGTAATAGCGCCGATACCGAGTTCGTCAGACTCATCGACCAATCTCGTGAACAAATCCCACTTCATGATTCCCATAAAGGGCTTGCGATTAAACGTCTTATCGACTTGGAAGCACATGGGGCATCGCAAATTGCACGCACTCACGGGCTCTAACAACAAAAGTGGAGGAGCATCAAAGACGCGCTTTTCGCTACTGGCAAGATAAAATCTATAGCGAAACGTTAGATACTTCAGCATCCGTACGGGGTTGTTGATAGAACGACAAAAAAATACCTCGTGATTCGATATCGGAAAATTGAGTCTACCGTTTTCCCGAACATTCTTTATAATTTTGCGAGCAAGTGGTTCATCAACAGATTCAAGAGTGTCAAAATTTGCCGATAATAATGCCAGAATGAAATCGTCATCAAGATTTTCACTGATAAAAATTTGGTCTTTATCAACTATGTTGCTGTCAATTCTAGTGGTCAATAAACTATCACTAAATTTCTTATCCATAATTGTTAACCTTGAAAGAAAAGTTGATTCATTGTCTTAGCCCTCACTTATCGTTAGACATACGGTTTCTTGAGTAGCAGGGATTGGATTCGAACCATTGACCTCCGGGTTATAAGTCCGACAAGCTACCAAACTGCTATACCTTGCAATCTTATAGAACTAACACTTTCCTTCAAAAATGCAAAGCAGTTACTCATCGGAAACCCGGTACCAATGACGTCATTTTTTTCATTTTTGTATCTATCGTAGAATATGTCAATTACATTACTAAATAATTTAGGGACCTGTAAAATTGGTGTAATATCCTTGAACTGTATGCCCGGCTGGGGAAAATCAGGGACATTACGGATGCTTTTTTTTATGCGTTCAATATCCATTAATATTGTTCTTTTTTATAAGTGGGATAACATGCTCAATTAGTTTTTTCACATTATGTACATTTTCCCCCATTGTAGCAAAAATCATCTCCATGGTGACCTCTTCTTCGCTTTCATGCCAGCAGTCATAATCAGTGCTCATAGCAATACTCTGGTATTCCAATTCCAACTCCCGTGCCAGGCAAATTTCCGGTACTGTGGACATATTGATCACGTCACAGTCCCAAGAACGAAATAGCATACTTTCCGCCTTGGTACTAAATCGCGGGCCTTCAATCGTCACAACCGTACCACCATCATGATGTGCAAACTCCAAGTCATCACAGGCTTGTACCAGACACTTGCGCAATCCAGCGCTAAATGGTTCACCCATGGATACATGTTGCACGTCAAAACCATCAAAATAAGTGCTGATACGTTTGGTAGTGCGGTCAATAAATTGATCTGGAAATACAAAATGTCCTGGCTCGATCCGTCCCCTCAAGGAGCCACAAGCGGTGACTGCTAGAATATGGGTACAGCCCTCTTCTTTTAGTGACCATACATTGGCTCTATAGTTTACGTTTGTAGGATTAATTTTATGTCCCGGCCCATGACGGGACAGTATTGCGACTGGAACGTCTGCAATATTGCCCATAATCAATTCAGAACTGGGATTACCATAAGGCGTTGAAACCGTTTTTGACGAATAATCACTGATAA
>Ga0187833_10003209_pt1 | contig 16749 bp, 16 predicted proteins | sample ETNtaG_37_FD_167968 | JGI IMG/M metagenome (GOLD analysis project Ga0187833, IMG submission 167968) | Marine microbial and viral communities from oxygen minimum zone, Eastern Pacific Ocean - ETNP2014_SV_400_PacBio MetaG (Illumina Assembly) | ecosystem: Environmental > Aquatic > Marine > Hypoxic...
TCTGGGATTTCACACATGAATCTGGAATTCATTCAACAATATCAGGAGTTCTCTTAGCTCTCACAATACCTCATCGAGTTCATGAAAAAGATTTTTCATTATTATTAAAATTGGAACATATTTTATCGCCTTATGTTGCCTTTGGAATTATGCCTCTGTTTGCTTTAGCAAACGCAGGTGTTTCACTTGATGGAGTGTCAATGAACTCCTTGTTGGCACCTGTTCCTTTGGGAATTTTATGTGGATTATTTTTTGGAAAACAAATTGGAGTATTTCTATTTTCTTACCTATCTGTAAAATTTAAATTTGCAGAAATGCCTTCAAATTCAAATTGGCTTAAATTTTATGGAGTTGGCATTTTGACAGGTATAGGATTTACTATGAGCTTATTTGTTGGAAATCTAGCTTTTGCTGAAAACAATCAATATATGGATGGAGTAAAAATTGGTGTTTTATCTGGATCAATGTTATCAGCTTTTATTGGATATTTATTACTATTCTTAGTTACAGCTAGCAGGAAAAAGAAATAGAAAAACCTCAGTTCATATTCGATAAATATCTAACAGATTATTTTTTTTCATTTCATAGTTGTATTTTTAATCCATCAAACGCCGGTTTTACGTTGCTTGGTAATTTTTTCAACAAAATATTATAATCCAAATCTGAATGTAAATTTGTCAAAATAGTATTTGTAGGTTTAATCTCTTTTAAAATATCCAAAACTTCACTAAGTGAAAAATGAGACGGATGAGGATTAAATCTCAAACAATCAATTATAAAATATTTTAAATTTTTTAATTTATTTAGGTTTGAATTTGAAAATTCGTTACAATCGCTAATATATGCTGTGTTAGCAAATATATAACCAATACTATTTATTTTTCCATGTCTAACTTTGATAGATTTAAATTTAATTAATTCCTTTTTAGAACCTAGAGAAAAATTATTTTTAAGTTTTTTTCCATTTAATATCGCTGGATATTCAATTCCATCATTAAAAAAATATGAAAAGTTATTTAATAAATAAGACAGAGTTATTTTATCAGCATAGACATTCATTTTTTTTTTATTTTTTAAAACAAAAACTCTTAAATCATTAATTCCATGTGTTTGATCAGCATGTTTGTGGGAATATAAAACTGATGAAATATTTCTTATTTTATTCCTTAACAGTTGAAACCTAAGGTCTGGTGAGGTGTCGATTAAAATATTGTTTTTTCCTTTTGAAATAAGAACTGAACATCTTGTCCTGTAATTTTTTATATTTTTCTTATTACAAAAACCCCAATATCCGTCAGCTCTTGGTATACCCATAGAACTTCCGCAACCTAAAAATGTTAGAAAAGTTTTCACTGACTTAATGAAAATAATTTATTAAAATTATTAGATGTATAAACTATTAAATCTTCATAAGAAATTTGTTTGATTTCAGCCAATTTAATAGCTGTATATTTTATAAATGAAGGCTCATTGGCAGATCCTCTCTTTGGTATTGGTGCAAGGTAAGGTGAATCAGTTTCAATAAGAAGTCTGTCAATAGGTACTGAAAATGCTGTTTTCTGTAATTCTTTACTTTTATTAAAAGTAATTATTCCACTTAGAGAGATGTATGCTCCTAAACTAAGCATTTTTTCTGAAAAATCGGAAGATCCAGTAAAGCAATGCATAAGAATTTTTGGATTCTTGGAAGAAAAATCTTTTAAAATGTTAAAAGTATCAATTTCAGCATTTCTAGAATGAACTATTATAGGAAGATCAAGTTCAATAGCTGCCTCAATATGTTCAACAAATTTTTTTTTTTGAATAAATTTATCGCTATTTTGGTAGTAAAAATCTAAGCCCGTTTCGCCTAAGGCAATAACTTTGTTATTTTCATTCCTGAGTGAAATTAGCATATTTTTGTCTACATTAATATGATCTTTGGTCTCGTGAGGATGAATTCCTACACTTCCATATATATTTTTATATTTTAAAATTATTCTTTTAATCATCTCAAAGCTTTTTAAACTAGTACAAATAGTCAGCAAACATCTAACACCTGATATTTCTGCCCTATTTACAATTTCATCTAATTTTTCATATAACGGCGAATGGTCTAGATGGCAGTGTGAATCAATCATTATTTTTTTCAATTTTTTTAAAAAGTATTCCCTGATTTATTATTCTTGTTCCAGGCTTATTTATAAGATGATCAGTGATACTGCTAAGTTTTAAAGTTTTTCTTTCAAAACCTAAAGAGGCTAGTGCTTTATTTGCTGAACAAGGTATTATTGGCAATAACAAAATTGAAATTTTTCTTATTATTTCCAAAGAAACGTAAACTATTGTATTTAAACGTTTTTTATCATTTTTTTTATTCCAGGGAGCCTCATCATTAAAATATTTATTTGCATTAGATGATTTATCAATAATAAATTTGACATATTCATTTAACTGCTGGTTGTCCATTAAAGATCTGATCTTATCAATGTTGTTATTAAAAGAATTTAAAATTTTTAAATCTTCTAGATTAAAATCAATATCACCTGGAACTGTATTTTTGCAGTTTTTTTCTACAAAAGAAAATGTTCTTTGACAAAAATTGCCATAGTTGTTTGCTAAATCGCTGTTTATACAATTTTCTATATTTTTATCACTAATATTTCCATCGTTGCCAAAGGAAACTTCTTTTACGAGATAATATCGTAATTGATCTAGTCCATAAATTTTTATCACTTCAAGCGGATCGAGAATATTACCTTTTGATTTAGACATTTTTTTTTTATCCGATAGAATCCAACCATGTCCATAAACCCTATTGGGAGGCTTAATATCTGCTGCTAACAAGAATGCTGGCCAATATATTGCGTGGAATCTCAAGATATCCTTTCCAATAATGTGTAAAGTTGCCGGCCAAAAATTTTTGAATAATTTATCTTCAAGATTAGGGTAATTTAATGCGCTTATATAGTTTGTGAGAGCATCTAACCATACATAAATTATATGCTGCTTATCATTTGGGACTTTAATGCCCCATGAAAAAGATTTTCTGCTAACGGATAAATCTTTTAGTCCTCTTTTAACAAAACTTACAACTTCATTTTTTCTTGTAATAGGTAAAATAAATTTAGGATTTTTGTTGTAAAACTCTAATAATCTGTCTTGAAGTGAAGATAGTTTAAAAAAAAACGATTCCTCTTCAACCCAATCTACTAATGATCCTGAAACTGTTGAAATTTTTTTGCCATCTTTTTCAGCAATTTCATCTTCATTATAGTAAGCCTCATCTGATACGGAATACCAGCCTTTATATTTAGATAAATATATATATCCTTTTGATTGTAGCTTTTCCCAAAGATATTGAACTGCTTTATGGTGCCTTTCTTCTGTTGTTCTTATAAAATCATCATTAGAAAGATTCAAACTTTTGGTAAGGTTTTTAAAAATTTCGCTAATCTTATCGCAAAAATCTTTTGGTTTTTTGTTGTTTTTTTCTGCTGATTTTTGAATTTTTAATCCATGTTCATCCGTGCCAGTTAGAAAATAAACATTATATCCATCTAATCTTTTAAATCTTGCAAACACATCAGCAATGATGCTTGAATATGCGTGACCCATATGGGGATTGCCGGAGGGGTAATAAATTGGTGTAGTAATATAGTAATTTTTGTTATCCATGAACAATATTTTCTTTTATCTCATAAAAAGTATTATTCATATCAATATTATATTTTCTAAAAGAATTTAAACTTTCTAAAGTTTTTGAGTAATTTAATGATATTTTGCTTTTATCATTAGTTTTTTTAAGTTCTTGGAAAAAGAAAAGTTCGATAGTATTTTGCAATAAATTTAGATTAGTATTATTTTTATTTCTTAAAATAAACTCCATTAAATTGGAAATTACATTGACTAAATTTGGATTATTCACGTCAATATCTGATTCGTTAATAAAATTAACAAGTTTAAGAATTATTCCAGGAGAGTCGTAAAAACTCTTTATATTTCCAAGCAGATTTATATCAATTTTTAAATTATAATATATTAATAAATTTTCCAATATTCTCTGTTTTTCTTGATTTGAAAAAAAAACCTTAAATTCAATACATCTAGATTTCAAAGTTTCAACTAATTTTATAGAAGAATTATGTATAAGAATGACGAAAGTGTTCAAGTTAGGTTCTTCAATAATTTTAAGTAATGCATTAACCGAATATAAATTTAGATATTCGGCATTATCAATTAAAATAAATTTAATTTTTTTTTCATAACTTGTTTTGCTGAGATAATTAATCATATCCTTAACCTGCTTAATGCCTATAGATTGTTTATCGGCAAAGTTTTCTATTAAATAAAAATTAGGGTGATATTGTTTGTTAATTAGTCGGAAAGATCTGTTTAAAGGATTGATGCTAAAATTCATAAAATCATAAGAATAATCTTCTTTATTACTTAAAATAGAATTAATAAAATGATATGCGAAAGTTGATTTTCCCAAACCAGGCTGTCCGGAAAGTAAAATATTATTAGGTAACAAATTGTTTTTAAATAATTTTGTAAAAATTTTAAAATATTGATCATATGAAAATAGCTTTTCTTGTTTATTAGGCAATAAATTTGTATTAAAAATTTCTTTTTTTTTCATCTATTTAATAATTTTTTAACCCGGTTAAAAATAATATCCTGATTTATTTCATATTTATTAGAAGAATCAACAATCATATATTTTGATTTATTTTTATTACAAATCTTTAAAAAACCATTTTGAACTCTTTTGTAAAATGATTTTTTAAATTTATCATATCTATTGATTGTTTTTCTATTAGATATCCTTGATTTTAATTTATTAACATTCAAAAACATCAAAAATGTATAGTCAGGTTTAATTGTACCCATTATTTCTTTATTAATATAATTAATGAAACGTTTTTTAACTCCCAAGCCGTAATGTTGATAAGCCAAAGTTGAATCTATAAATCGATCGCAAATAATTACTTTTTTTTTATAAAATGGTTTTATTTTTTTCAAAAAATTCTCATTTCTGGCTGCCAGATATAACAGTGTGTCAGTGAGCGAATTAAATCCTCTATTTTCATTTTTCAGTAAGAAACTTCGAATGTATTCTGCATTTTTTGAGCCACCAGGCTCTCGTAAATAAATACAAGGAATTTTTAAAAATTTTAGTTTCTTTATCAAAGACAGTGAATGAGACGATTTACCAGAAGCTTCTATTCCCTCAAAAACGATAAAAAAATTTTTTTTATGCATCTCCCCAAACAAAAAAGTTAAATGACCTAATAAGTCTTGAGAAGATATTTACTTTATTAATTTTTTCCATTGAAAAAACATCATGTTGAGCAAACAATTCATCATTTAAGAAAATATTTAGTACACCTAACTTGGCATTTTTTTCTACAGGTGCGGGAATAGGTCCTTTAAATTGTATGTAAGCACTAATTGTTTTTTTTTTTCTTTTGGGTACCGTAATGTAAATATCATCTTTGACATAAACATCTACTTTGTTTTTTTTCCCTAACCATGTATTCAAGGAAGAAAATATCTCATTTTTTTTGGCAATTTCAATAGTGTCAAATTTAGATAATCCATGCAGTAACATTTTTCTTGATTCTTTTGTTCTGGCGGACTTGGTTTTAAATCCACTGCCAACAGCAGTTATCCTTCTGCCATTTCGTAAAATTGATGAAGACAAAGAATATTGTTCTACAGTTAAAAATCCAGTCTTTAATCCATCAACTCCAATATTTTCATATAGTAAGGCATTTCTGTTACCTTGGGTTATTGGATCACCTCCCGTTCTGTCCCATGTAAAAGATGTTTGGTTAAAATAAGTATAATATTCTGGGTAATTTTTAATTAAATAATTAGACATTTTTAGTATATCTCTGACAGTTGAATAATTATTGCTGTCTCCAATACCTGAGGAATTTGAAAAATTACTGTTATTCATTCCAATTTCTTCTGCTTTTTCATTCATCAAAACAACAAATTCTTCTTCAGAACCAGAAATACCTTCTGCTAGAGCAACACATGCATCATTTCCAGAAATAATAATAATACCATTCAATAAATTTCTGACAGTTATTTCGTCATTTAACATTATGAACATTGAAGAATAACCGCTTTGAGACAAACGCCAGGCTTTTTCTGATACTACAAATTTTTCATTAAGTTTAATTTCATCGTTTTTCAATAATTCAAATGCAATTATTGAGGTCATTATTTTTGTCATTGAAGCTGGATATATTTTAATATCAGGATCTTTTTCATATAAAATTTTGCCAGATAAATAATCTTGTATAATTGCTGTTTTAGCTCGAATGTTAATTTCCGCATTTAAGGAAGAATTATTAAATAAAATTGTAAAAAATAATATTTTTACTAAAAAAGTTTTCATTTATTTGTATTTATTATATTTAAATTATCAAAGCCCAATTCATATAAACTAAAATAAGTTTCTTTTACAGAATTAAAGGAATCATGAGGTCCTGAATAAACTTTATATTTGTTCTTAGATATTTTCTTAATTTTAATATTTTCCAAATTTGCTTCTTTTTCAAACCTATTTTTAACTCCTTCTGCTGATTCCAAAAAATAAAATTCCGCAATATCTATTATATAGTAAGGTTTCTTTTTTTTAACTTTAATTTCAGGTGTGGAACTGGACATATCATTGATATTTATTAATGTTATCGGTGCTTTGTTTGCAACTTTTTTTTCTTCATCAAAAATAGAGGCTTTTTTTGCAATAAACTTATCATTTCTTCTGATTGATAAAACTTCAACATAAGGATTGTTAATATCTAATTCTAATTTATCTGCCATCTTTTTTGTAATAACAATATTGTAAATTGAAGGATAATTAATAGTTTTTCTTATTTTCACTGTTAAAGATTTAGAATTAAAAGGGTTAGATATACTGACCAGGGTATTGTTTTCTAAGAAAGGATGCAAAACATAATTTTGACTATTGTATAATTTTTTATCCACAATTTTGCTCTCAAAAACAGAATTGTCATAAATTAAAGCAAAACCTTTAGAAGAATAAGAATAATAAGTTGGTTCATTTATTTTTGAAGGTTTTTTCATAATTTTCATATCTTGGGTACATGAAAATAAAAAAACAAAAATATATATATAACTTAAGTTAAATTTCATTTCTTATCATATTTGCTAAAGTACAAACAGTAATTCCAAATCTTAAAGATCTGTTCCATTTTAATATTTTTTCATAATTTCCAAAAACCAAGAAAGCTGGTGAGTTCATATTTCCTTCTGGGACTGCTAGGTCGGGTATTACCAATGCAGCTTTATATTTATCATTTATCTGCTGAATATCAATTATACCTTTTTTTTTCCAAGATTTGATTGTTAAATAATTTTTAATTTTTTTAGCGGATACATTAATATATTTTTCAGAAATTGGTTTTGTTAATTCAGCTTTATGGAAACATGATGATTTATATTTCCAACCAATTTTATTTATGTAGTTTGCGGCAGATGCGACAGCATCATGAAGAGATTGTTTTAATTCAATTTTGCCATTTTTATCATAATCAATTGCATGATTTTCAATTGCAGAAGGCATAAATTGAAAATTTCCAAATGCCCCTGCCCACGAACCATATATAATATCTACATCAAGCAATTTTTGATCTATTAGTTTCAAAAGTATTAGCAGTTCTTTTGAAAAGAATTCACTTCTTCTCTTATCAAAGCTGAGTGTAGCAAGAGATGAAATAATATCCATTTTTCCAACATGTTTACCAAAATTTGTTTCTATTCCCCACAGAGCTAGCAGCAGTTCTTTTTCAACATTAAATTTTTTTTCAACCTCATCAAAAAGTTTTTGATTTTTAATTAATAACGCTTTTGCTTTGAGCATTCTAGAACGTGTTGCTCTTTTATTTATGTAGGTTTTTGTATCTTCAAAAAATTCGGGTTGATATCTATCATACTTAATCACTTGTTCTAAATATTTTGCATTTTTAAAACTATTATTAATTGTTTCTTCTGAAATTCCTTTCTTTAAAGCTCTGATTTTAAATTTATTGAGCCAAGTATTAAAATCAATTTCCACATTAGAATATGAAAATTGTGAATAAGTTAAGAAAAAAATAAGTAATAATTTTTTTATCATTATTTATTTATTTTGATTTAAGTCTCTTAAATAAACAATTACAGCAATCCAAATAAAAATAAAACCGATTAACTTATGAACATCGAATATCTCATTAAAATAAAAAATCCCAAGCAAAAACTGGCCAGTCGGAGCAATAAAAAAAATCATTCCAGCAGGTCCAAGACCTGCAAGTTCAACTCCTCGTAGATATAAATATAGTGGTATTACTGTCATTGGGCCTGCTAGAAAAAGCCAAAGCATAATATTGGGATTTGAAAAACTAAAATCATTTAAACCTTTTTGCAATATTAGATAAAAAAGAAATAAAGCTATGGGAACAATAAATATAGCTTCTATAAAAAGACCAATATCTGTTTGTACATTAATTTTTTTTCTTAACAGATTATAAGTACTCCAAATCATTGCCAAAACAAGTCCAATCCAGGGGATAGATTTAAAATTAAATAAAAGATAAATTATAGAAATTAAAACTAAAAAAATAGAAACAATTCTTCCTTCGTTTAATTTTTCACCAAAAAAAACAAAACCAAATAAAACACTTAAAATAGGAAAAATATAATATCCAAAACTTGCATCAACCAATCTATTAGTAACTACAGCATAAATCCATGTAAACCAGTTAATAAAAATTAATAAACCCGATATAAAAAGCATAAATAATTTTTTCTTATTATTTAAAACTTCATAAAATAAATACCATCTTGAATACAGGGTAATAGATAAAAGTAAAATAAAAGCAGTCCATATTGTTCTGTGAACTACTAGTTCCACAGGTCCGGCAAAAGACACGTGTTTAAAGTAGAAAACACCAATGATGCCCCACCAAAAGGACCCTGCCGAACTAAATATAATTCCATTTAATAATTTATTTTTCATATTTTTTTATAAAATTTTATTCACTTCTTAATTAAATCGGTGTCAGTAGTTATTATATAAATGTTCCTTCTTGATTATTAATATGATATTTATTGATGCATTAATAATATATTAAACAAATAACAGCTAATCGAGTCTTAAATTAATGTTATGAGTTCAAAAAAAAATAAAATGATATTTGACATTGCTATTATCGGTGCTGGTCCGGTGGGAATAGCTTTTGCCTGCAGTTTTGCAAAAACAAATATGAAGATCGCTATCATTGAAAAACAAGCAAAAAAAATTCTTGCAAATCCCAAAATAGATGGTCGGGAAATCGCTTTAACTCACCGTTCAGCTGATATATTAAAAGAGTTGAAAGTCTGGCAAAGTATACCTGCCAAGTTAATAACAACAATTAAAGAAGCAAGAGTTCTAAATGGTAATTCTAAATATTTTTTGGATTTTACGCACCAAGAATTACAAAAAAAATGCCTAGGTTATCTGATTCCAAACAATTTAATTAGAAAATATCTTTATAAAAGATTAACAAATTTATCAAATGTAACCTTGATGGATGAAATAAGTTGTATATCAATAGATACTAGTAATAATGAATATTCTACAATCCAATTATCTAACGGTGAAAAAATAAAAGCATCGTTGGTTGTTGCTTCAGATAGTCGCTTTTCAGAATCTAGAACATTAATGGGTATCTCGGCATTTATTCACAATTTCAATAAAAATATGATTGTTTGCAGAATGGAACATGAAAAACCTCATAATAATATTGCTTATGAATTTTTTCGTTACACTCAAACGCAAGCATCATTACCATACGTCAATAAACAGTCATCAATCGTAACAACGGTATCCAAAGAAACGTCTAAATCATTAATGAAAATGAATAATAAAAAATTCAATAAAGAAATGCAGAGCAATTTCAATAATTTTTTTGGAAAGATGAAATTAATCGGAAAACGTTACTCCTATCCAATGATTACTGTTTATTCAAAAAAATTTGTTACCCGGCGATTTGCACTAATTGGCGATGCTGCGGTAGGTATGCATCCAGTTACTGCTCATGGATTCAATTTGGGTCTAAAAGGGCTAGAAATTATAACCAAAGAGATAAAATCAGCTATAGAACGCAAAATTGATTTTGGTTTGCCTTTGGTTCTCCAGAAATATCAATCCAAATTACATCGCGTTGCTATACCTATATATTTAAGTACTAATGGTATAGTCAGTTTATATACAAACACTACAGTTCCGGGTATGCTTGCAAGACAATTTGTGCTAAGAGCCGTCAATATAATAAAACCGATCAAACAAACTTTTTTACAAGTATTAAAATAAAACTCTGTTTTAAAAATAACCTAAAATCTATTTCTCTCATTTCTTAGATTACGCTAGATACTTTTATTATTTATTTAATTTATTAATACGTATTATTTTCATTGGACATACTTTTGCCGAAGCTTTGTTAGCTTCATATTCTGTGTCATCGACCTTAACGGTGTAGAATCCTTTTTTATTTTTTGCTCCTAAAAGTAAACTTCTTCCATCTTTTTTATTCATCCTCCATCTCTCAGGAGCCAACTCAATACAATAATTACAACCTATACACTTTCCTCTTTGATAAGTAATTTGTATCATTTAGTATTTACAATTTTGTACAGTTTATCACTTGGCCTTACAATGTGCTCCAATCTCATTGAAAAATTATCTCCTTTTTTTACACTTTTAACTAGCTTATCATTCAGCCGTATTTCTCCAGCCACTGTTTCAATTATTCCTGTTGTCCTTCCTATAATAAGAATATTGTCCCCTTCTTTAAGCTGTTCTGTTTCTAGATCAAATTCTGCTACTCGTATTTTTGTGAAATAATTTTTTGCTTTACCTAGATAAATTTTCTTTTTTGAGGCTTTGGAGCCATGAATTCCTGTCCATTCCCCCATTTTTTGTCCTAAATAATAACCATCCCAAAAACCTCTATTATAAACAGTTTCTAATATCTCAATCCAACCTTTTACTTTTTCCTTATTATATGTTCCTTTCAAATATGCGTCAGCAGCTTCTCTATAACTTTGGGTAGTTTTTTTTACATATTCAGGAGATCTTCCTCTACCTTCTATTTTAAGAATGTTTATTCCAGAATCCAAAACTTGATCTAAAAATCCTATTGTACACAAATCTTTTGATGACATAATGTACTCATTATCAATATCAAACTGATGTCCATCTTCTTTGTCTGTAACCGTGTATGTTTTTCTACAATTTTGGATACAAGCTCCTCTGTTTGCAGAAGAGTTGGTTGTATGTAAACTCATATAGCACTTACCAGAAACGGCCATGCACAAAGCTCCATGAACGAAAATTTCAATTTGTAGTAAATTTCCTGAAGGTCCTTTTATCTGTTGTTTTTCTATTTCTTTTATTATTTCTTTTATTTGAAGTAGGGATAATTCTCTCGATAAAATAACCACTTCTGCAAACTGGGCAAAGAAACGTATTGTTTCTATGTTTGTAATATTGGTTTGAGTAGAAATATGAACTTCCATATTAATAGATGAGGCATAACTAATAACCGCTTGGTCAGAAGCAATAATAGCAGTAATGCCCGTTTGTTTAGCTGTGTCCACAATTTTTTTCATTAATATTAAGTCGTGGTCATAAATAATGGTGTTGAGCGTAATATAACTTTTAATATTTTTCTTATTACAAAGTTCAGCTATTTCTACTAAATCTTTCAAAGTAAAATTATTAGAGGATTTAGCCCTCATATTTAATTGTTCAATTCCGAAATAAACAGAGTTGGCTCCACCCTGTATTGCTGCTTGTAAAGATTGCCATGAGCCAGCGGGTGCCATTATTTCTATTGTTCTATTCTTCATTCTACGCGCAAAGACATTGTTTTTTATATTAATATAATAATTAAAATCACTTATAGAGATTGTCTTTTCACTAATCAATAAAGTTTATACTATTAGAATCTTTAAAAAATAAATGAATATATTTAATATCTAATCTAATTAATATTCATTTTTAGAAAAGTTTATAATATTAAGTGGTAAATAAAGTGAACATAATTAATTATTTTTATAAAAATAAATCAAATATTTTTTTAACAATATTGTTTGTTTTTATTATAAATATTATTTTAAAATCAGAAACTTTATATAATTTTATTTGGGAATCTCAATACGGTTTATTTGGAGACCATAAGGAAGTTATTAATTGGATAAAATGGAACTATTTAGGTTTTGATATTTTTCAAGACAATATTAACTTTCGTAAAATGAGTTATGGACCCATTTTATTACTATTACCATTTGATATAAAATTAGAAATTTTTTATTTAAATTATCTTCCTTATATTATTATAGTATTCCTTTTATCTTCAATTACCTTTTTAATTACTCCAAAAAATAAAATTGGATATGTGGTCTTATTTTTGTCGATTTGTAATCCTTCAACTCTATTATTAATAGAACGAATGAATTTTGATATTTTTATATTTTTAATTACAATTTTTATAATTTTTAATAGATTTTATTTTATTAACTGGATTTTAATTTCTTTTCTTAGTCTTGTAAAATTTTATCCAGTTATTTTAGGCATAAACATCATGCTAGAAAACAAAAATAGAAAAATCTTAATGTTAATATTAATTATTTTGACTTTTTCTTTATTATCAATTCTTTATTTATATTCTAATTTTGAAAAATATCAGTTAATTCTTGAAGCAACATATTATAAGGCAGGCTATCATTTCTTGTTTTCATTAAAAACTATTCCAAAAATACTGAAATATTTGTTCCATTGGAATTATATTTTTCTTGTTATTACTTTTTTAATTATTTTTACTTTATTAACTACTTATTATTATAAAGTTGTAAAAAAAAATAAATTGATAGATTTAATTAATGTTTATTCGTTGGAAACAAGATTATTTTTGTTGGGCAGCTACATTTTATTAATTTGTTATCTAGTATTTTCAAATTATTTTTACAGAGAAATATTCTTAATTATGTTATTTCCTTTTTTATTCAAGTTTCATAATATTAAGAGCATAAAATTTTTTATACATTTTATCATATATAGATATATATATTTATTTATTTATGGATATATAAATGTTCATGACAATATTGCCCACATTGATGATGTAAGATATTTTTCAGAGGAATTTTTATTTATTATAACGCTTAAAGGAATTATAGATATTTTTTTAATGTCGTTTATTGGATCTATATTATTTTTGATTAGCAAAAAACTAATTTATCGATTTAAATTTAAATAATGGATTTGTCTATGGGAATCGAATCTTAATAATTTGATTCATTGATGACCAAAATTATTAGAAAAATAAGTTTTTTTATTATGCACCCCGAAACATATTTGTTAAAATGTGCAATTAAGGTATAAACGTTTTACTTTTTATTTCAAAACTGGAGGAAGATGAAGTGATTTTGGAATAAAAACAGGATTTGCAAATAAAAAGTTAAAAAAACACATGTGGGAAAGGTGGCTGAGCGGTTGAAAGCACTGGTCTTGAAAACCAGCAATGGGGCAACTCATTCGTGGGTTCGAATCCCACCCTTTCCGCCAAAAAATATATTAAATTTTAAAATTCTTTAAAAGTTTTGATACTTTATTGTTAGGTATTATAGTTTCTACTTTCTTATTCAAATACCATTTAAATAAAGTGTCATCATCAATATTTAATAAATCATTCAATTGTTTTAATTCTACGGCACTGAAATCATCGATATATTTTTTGATAAAACTACCCAACAAGAGCTCGGTTTCTTTAATACCTCGATATTCCGAACGATACAAAATTTTTTTCCTAAGTAGGTCAATACTATTCATGGTTCAATTAAAATAGGTATATAATACAGAATAATGAGCCATTCTAATAGCTATGAATTCCTATTAAAAGATATTTCTACACTTAAAAGAGTCGGTCAAAAAACTAAAAAAATATTAAAAAAAAAAAAAATTGAGACTTTGTTTGATGTTCTCTTACATTTGCCCCAAGCGTTTGTGGATAGATCTAACTTGATTAATATTAATGAGCTGGAAATTGGTAAAATTTGCACCATAAAAGTTCAAGTCACAAAATATAATATTCCAAGAATTAGAAACTTGCCAAATATTGTTAAATGTGAAGATTCAACTGGAAAAATAAATATAGTTTTCTTTAATAGCAGAGAAGGATATATAAGAAAAATACTGCCCTTGAATAAATGGGTAATTATAAGTGGCAAAGTAAATTTTTATAATAAAAAATATCAAATCACCAACCCATCTTATGTGGTTCCTTTAGAAAAGGAAAATTTTGTCAGAAAAATTATTCCTAAATATTCATTAACAGAAGGAATTACTGAAAAGGTTTATAGAAATATTGTTGAACAAGTACTTAAAAAATTACCATTTTTTCCAGAATGGCATAATGAAAATATTATGAAAAAATTTAATTACAAAAACTGGAGAGAATCTATATTGAATTTACATGATCCAAAAATTAAACAAGATTTTCAATCAGATTATTATCGAAGATTGGTGTATGATGAAATATTATCAAGTCTCATTGTTTTATCTCAAATAAGAAAAAAAATAAAAAAAATAAAGAAAAAACCAAAAAAATTTGAAAATAAATTAAGCAAAAAAATAATCAGCAATTTCCATTTTCAGTTAACTAAGAATCAAATTAATATTATCAATCGAATAAATGAAGATCTGTTTTCTCAATCAAAAATGTTTAGACTCTTGCAGGGTGATGTTGGTTCGGGAAAAACCATAGTGGCATTAATAATTGCTGCTAATGTTATAGAGTCGGGATATCAGGTTGCATTTATGGCTCCAACAGAGATATTGGCAAATCAACACTATATATTGGCCAATAAAATTTTTAATGAGAGTAACATTAAAACTGATTTTTTAACTGGCAAAACTAGCAATTCAGAAAGAAAAATAAAAATTAAAGCATTAAAAGAAAATAATATAAATATAATATTTGGTACCCATGCATTGTTTCAAAAAAAAACAGAATTTGGGAATTTAGGTTTAATAATAATTGATGAGCAACATAAATTTGGTGTGAAACAAAGGATGGAACTATCAAAAAAAGGTGGTGAGAATTGTGATATATTGGTGATGTCCGCAACACCTATTCCTAGAACTTTGATCATGACTTTTTATGGAGATATGGATGTATCAAAACTAACAGAAAAACCCTCTTATAGAAAAGAAATAATATCTTTAAGCAAACCTGAGATCAAAATAAACGAAGTAATAAAATTTGCAAAAAAAGAAATCGCAAATAAAAATCAAATATTTTGGGTATGTCCATTAATTGATGAGTCAAAAAAATTAGACTATGAAGCGGCAGTAAAAAAATTTGAATATTTAAATAAAATTTTTACTGGAAAAGTTGGATTAATTCATGGTTCACTTAAAAATGAACAAAAAGAGACTGTTTTAAAAAATTTTTTAGATAAAAAGATTCGAATATTGGTATCAACTACTGTGATTGAAGTTGGCATCGACTTTCCAAATGCAAATGTCATTGTTATCGAAAATTCAAATAAATTTGGTTTATCTCAACTTCATCAATTAAGAGGAAGAGTTGGAAGAAGCAACATACAAGCAACTTGCATTTTGTTATATAAAAAAAACCTGAGCGAAAATGCAAAAAAAAGAATAAATATACTGAAATCAACAAATGATGGTTTCAAAATAGCGGATGAAGATATGAAATTAAGAGGTTTTGGGGACATATTGGGTTACAAACAAAGCGGTATTAAAGAATTTAAATTAGCTGACCCAATTCATCACGAGAAACTATTTAAAATGGCAGAGATACATATCAAAGAAATTGAAAATAAAGAACAAAATCTTAAAAAATATGAACCATTGATAAAGCTATATGATAAAGCTGAAATTATTAATCAGATTGATTCCTAATAGACTATTTAGGTTCCGCAGATCCTGCGGATACAATAAATCTTGACGCTTCCTCAAAAGACATGTCTAAATAAATGACTTCTTCTTTGGGAAACATTAATAAAAAACCACTGGTTGGATTTGGGGTTGTGGGTACAAACACATTAATCAAATTTTGTTTTGACTTACTACTTATTTCACTCTTATTTTCTTTTGTAGCAAATCCCACTGCCCACGAACCTTTGCGAGGATATTCAACTAATACAACATTTTTTTTATTTCCATCCTTTTTATTAAAAATATCTAACATTTGTTCAAATGCTGAATAAATAGTTCTTAAAATAGGAATTTTTTTTAAAATATTATTAAATATTTCCAAAAATTTTTTTCCAATAAAAGATAAAGACAGCCACCCAATAAACGTTATTAAAATAATTGAAATGATTATTTCAACTCCCGGTATGTTGTATGGTAGATAATGGTTTGGATTCAGTTCTTTGGGTAATATTTTTGATGAAATTTTAATAATGAATAATGTCAAGTAAATAGTTATGCCTATAGGAATCAAAACTACTACGCCTGCAATAAAATTATTTCTCAATCTTGCTAAAACACTTCTTTTTTTCTGCAATTTTTTCATTGATTATGGATAAGTTGATTGTAAAATAAAATATACGAGTACAGTCAAATAAAGGACTGGTAATTTGTAGTTAAAATTCATAACGTTATATAGATTTTAATTTAAATGAATTATACCGATATCATAAACAGACGCAAATTTCTTAGATATTTTGGTTGTTGTA
>Ga0187833_10003210_pt1 | contig 16747 bp, 15 predicted proteins | sample ETNtaG_37_FD_167968 | JGI IMG/M metagenome (GOLD analysis project Ga0187833, IMG submission 167968) | Marine microbial and viral communities from oxygen minimum zone, Eastern Pacific Ocean - ETNP2014_SV_400_PacBio MetaG (Illumina Assembly) | ecosystem: Environmental > Aquatic > Marine > Hypoxic...
CCCACACGGCCCTCAACCGTGCCTGTCTACCAATTTCAGCATGACCGCATTTATAAGTTAGAATAAATTAATGACAATTCAATTTCAAGTTGGTAAGTTTTAGTATGGAAGTTAATACAGAGATAAAAAAAGCAACTGATTCAATTTATGAAAAAGTCTCAAATACCATTCCAGAAATAGAATGGGCAATTCATGCTCCATATATTTACAAAATTAACAAACTAAAAAAAGAAAAAAATGCAGTAATTCTTGCGCACAATTATCAAACACCAGAAATATATCACGGCATTTCAGATTTTTCTGCTGATTCTCTTGCACTTGCCGTTGAAGCTGCAAAGACAAAAGCAGATATTATAGTAATGTGTGGAGTTCATTTTATGGCCGAGACTGCAAAATTAATGAGTCCTGAAAAAAAAGTTCTACTTCCAGATATGGATGCGGGCTGCTCTTTGTCATCATCAATTACGGGTGAAGATGTAAGAAATTTAAAAAAAAAATACCCTGGAGTTCCAGTAGTTTCATATGTTAATACATCTGCAGAAGTAAAAGTAGAAACTGATATATGCTGCACATCTGCAAATGCTGTAAAAATTGTAAAATCATTAGGAGTTAAAAAAGTTATTTTTTTACCTGATGATTTTTTGGCAAAATATGTTTCTTCTCAAACAGATGTGGAAATTATTTCATGGAAAGGTACTTGTGAAGTTCATGAACAATTTAATGATGAAGAGATTAATGAAATTAGAAAAAATAACCCAGGTATTAAGATAATTGCTCACCCAGAATGTTCCCCTGATGTAATACATGCCAGTGATTTTGCTGGATCTACAAGTGGCATGATAAAATATGTTAAAGATAATCAGCCAGAAAAAGTAATGATGGTTACTGAGTGTTCAATGAGTGATAATGTTCAAATTGATAATCCAAATGTGAAATTTATTCGCCCATGCAATTTATGCCCACATATGAAAAAAATAACATTACCAAAAATATTAGATTGTTTAGAAAATGAAACTAATGAATTAATAATGGATAAAGAAACTATAGAAGAAGCTAGAAAGTCTGTAGAAAGAATGGCAGAAATAGGCAGATAAAATCTGTGTCCAAAATTAAATTAAGCAAAAATTTTATTATAAGTGTTTGTAAATTAGCTCTAAATGAAGATTTATATCCTTCAGGAGATATTACTTCAAATCTATTAAGAAATAATAGCAAAAAAAAAGTAAAACTTATATCAAATCAATCAGGAATAATAGGTGGATTAGAGTTTGCAAAACAAACTTTTAAATTAATTGATAAAAAAATTAAAATTAAAATAAAAAAAAAAGAAGGATCTCAAATAAAAAAAGGAGAGTTAATAGCAATTATTGAAGGTAAAGTAAAAAATATATTAACTGGTGAAAGAGTTGCTTTAAATTTTTTATCTCATATTTCTGGTATTGCTACTAAAACGAATAGTTTTGTAAAAAAAGTGAATAAAAAATCAAAAATCTGCTGTACTAGAAAAACTATTCCAAATTTAAGAGTTATACAAAAATACGCAGTTAAACTTGGTGGAGGAGAAAATCATAGATTTAATTTAAGTGATGAATTTTTAATTAAAGATAATCATATGGCTACAAATAAAAATATTAAAGAAATAATAAATAATGCAATTAAATTTAAAAAAGGAAAAAAAATTACGGTGGAAGTTGATAATCTAAACCAGCTAAGAAAAATAACTGGTTTAAAATTTGACCGAATTTTATTTGATAACATGAGCCCTAAAACTTTGAGGAAGGGGATAAAACTGTCAAAAAAACTTTATGAAACAGAAGCCTCTGGGGGCGTTACATTAAAAAATGTAAAAAAAATTGCTGCAACAGGCGTAGAAAGAATTTCTATTGGTTCTATTACTCATAGTGCACCAGCACTAGATTTAAAACTGCAAATCTAAGAGTGTAAATTATTTTTTTAATTGCGCTTGTGCTGCAGCAAGTCTTGCTACTGGCACTCTATAAGGAGAACATGAAACATAATCTAAGCCTACGTCTGAACAAAAATGTATACTTTTAGGATCTCCTCCATGCTCACCACATATGCCTAATTTTATATTTTTATTTTGCTTTCTTCCTTTTTCCGATGCAATTTTAATAAGATCTCCTACTCCTTCATCAACTGATATAAAAGGGTCTATGTCAAAAATCTTATTTTCAATATAATCATTTAAAAATTTACCACTATCATCTCTGCTAATTCCAAATGTTGTCTGTGTTAAATCATTTGTTCCAAAACTAAAAAATTCAGCATGTTTTGCTATATCCTTAGCTTTTATGGCAGCTCTTGGTAATTCAATCATAGTTCCAACTAAAAATTTAATCTTCGTTTCTTTTTGATCCTGAACTTTTTTTGCAGTTCTTATTACAAGATCTTTCATAATTTTTATTTCAGCTTCAGTAGATACTAAAGGTATCATTATTTCTGGGAATGCTGATTTTATTTTTTTCTTTTTTAACTCTGACAATGCTTCAAAGATTGCTCTACATTGCATTTCATAAATTTCAGGAAAAGAAATTCCTAACCTACAACCTCTGTGACCCAGCATTGGATTTTGTTCGTGCAACTCACTAATTCTCGATTTAATCTCTTTAATAGGTAATTTTAATTCATTTGCTACTTCATTGATTTCTTTTTCAGTTCTTGGAAGAAATTCATGTAATGGAGGGTCCAGTAATCTTACCGTAACAGGTAAACCGCTCATAATTTTAAATATTTCAATAAAATCATTTTTTTGATGGGGTAAAAGCTTTTTTAATGCTTTATTTCTATCTTCTGTAGTTTTTGAAAGTATCATTTCTCTTACAGATAAAATTCTTTCTTCATCAAAAAACATGTGTTCTGTCCTACACAGTCCTATTCCTTCTGCTCCAAAGTCTCTTGCAGTTTTTGTATCTAATGGAGTTTCAGAATTTGTTCTTACTTTTAATTTTCTAAAACTGTCTGCCCAGCTCATTAATTTTGAAAAATCTCCTGAAATTTCAGGTTTTACTTTTGGAACTTCTCCTTGAATAATTCTTCCTGTAGATCCGTCTATTGTAATTAAATCACCCTCTTTTATTTCTATAGATGTAGTTTTAAAAATTTTTCTATCATAATCAATATCAATTTCACTTGAGCCTGAAACACATGGTCTTCCCATTCCTCTTGCAACTACTGCTGCGTGGCTTGTCATTCCTCCCCTTGAAGTCAATATTCCTTTTGCTGCGTGCATTCCATGTATATCTTCGGGTGAAGTTTCTACTCTAACCAAAATTGTATCCTGCATCATTTCATTAAGTCTTTCAGCTTCATCTGATGAAAAGACTACTTTTCCAGTTGCTGCGCCAGGAGAAGCCGGCAAACCTTTTGCAATAATATTAATTTTACTTTTTTCATCTAAAGTTGGGTGTAAAAGTGTATCTAAAGAATGAGGGTCTATTCTCATTACAGCATTTTTCTTTGAAATTAATTTTTCTTTAACCATATCAATTGCAATTTTAACAGCAGATTTGGCTGTTCTTTTTCCAGATCTTGTTTGTAATATCCAAAGTTTATTGTTCTCAACTGTGAACTCGACATCTTGCATATCTTTATAATGTTTTTCTAAATTTTTTAAAATTTTATCTAACTGTTTAAAAACAATAGGCATTGACTCTTGCATTGAGCTTTCTTTAACATTTGCTTCAACTTTAGCTTTTTTTGTTATGTATTGTGGGGTTCTTGTTCCTGCAACAACGTCTTCTCCTTGAGCATTAATTAAATACTCTCCATAAATTTCTTTTGCACCTGTTGATGGATTTCTTGTAAAAACCACTCCAGTCGCACAGTCTTGACCCATATTTCCAAATACCATTAGCTGAACATTGACAGCTGTTCCCCAGTCAGAAGATATTTGATTAAGTTTTCTATAAACTTTTGCTCTATTACTTTGCCAAGATAAAAATACTGCTTTTATTGCTCCTATTAATTGTTCATTAACATCCTGAGGAAATTCTTTTTTTGTTTTTTCTTTAACAACATTCTTAAAATCTTTGATTAAACCATCCCAATCATTTTCGTCTAAATCAGTATCTAGCAAAACTCCTTTTGTTAGTTTATAATTTTCAATAAGCTCTTCAAAATTATAGCTTTCAACTCCTAATACAACATTAGCGTACATTTGAATAAATCTTCTATAACTGTCTTTGGCAAATCTTGGGTTTGAAGTTTTTTTAACAAGCGCTAGAACTGTTTTGTCATTTAACCCCAAGTTTAATATCGTATCCATCATTCCAGGCATTGAAATTCTAGCGCCTGACCTTACTGATACCAGTAAAGGATTTTTTAAATCTCCAAATTTTTTACCTGAATCTTTTTCAATATTTTTTATTTCAGCTTTTATATTTTTTAATATTTTTGGACTGATTTTTTTATTATTTTTGTAAAATAAATCACACACTTCAGTAGAGATAGTAAATCCTGAAGGAACAGGGTAACCAAGTCTTCCCATTTCCGCTAGGTTTGCTCCTTTCCCACCTAAGATATTTTTTGGAAATTTTATTTTTTTTGTATCTTTTGATTTAAAATTAAAAACTAATTTTTTCACTATAAGCTTTCTACTTTAGAAAAATTTAAATAATTATCGAAGGTTTTACATAACATTTGCAAAAGTTCTAGTCTATTTTTCTTAATTAATTCATCTTGATCATTTACTATTACGTTGTCAAAAAACTCATTTACTTCTTTTTTCGCTAATGACAGTGTTTTTAATATACCTTCATAATCTCCATCTCTACCAATGTTTGTAAAATCTTTTTTTATTTCGTGAATTTTTTTATAGAGTATTTTTTCAAATTCATTTTTAAACAATCCTGGGTCTGCTGATCCAGTTAGTTCTATTTTGTTAATTTTTAATTCATTAGAAATAATATTTGATGCTCTTTTATAACTAAACATCAAATCTTTTCCAATTTCTTTTGAAATTAATTTATTTAAAGTTAAAGTTTTTTTATAAATTTTCAAAATATTATCAATATTATAATTCAAATTTACACTTTCAATAATGTCATTTCTAATTTTTTTTTCTTTCATAAAATTTTTGTATCTATCATAGAAAAATTCTGAAAGATCTTTTTGAACATTTTTTGAGTTAAAAATAATATTTTGTTCACTATATAATTGACAACTATAATTAATTAGATCTCTTAATTTTAATTCTTTATTGTTTTCTAAAATCATTTTTAATAAACCAATTGCTGATCTTCTTAACGCATATGGATCTTTGGAACTTGAAGGTTTTAAACCTAAGCCAAAAAAACCTACCAGGGAGTCTAATTTATCACTCAATGATAATGCTATACTATAGGGTTTTTTTGGAATCTTGCTTTCTAATCCTATTGGTAAATAATGTTCACTAACGGCAATGCAAACTTCTTTTTCAAAACCCTGTGCTTCAGCAAAATAGCCTCCTAATATACCTTGTAATTCTGGAAATTCTCCAACAAGATCTGAGAGCAAATCTACTTTGCATATTGAAGATGCGATTTCTATTTTTTCTTTACTAATTAATAATTCGTCTGAAATAAGACTACTTAATTTTCTTATTCTTTGAACTTTATCATAATAGTTTCCTAGGCCCTTAAAATAAATTATATTTTTTAATTTAGATATTTGCTTTACCAAATTTTGCGATTTATTTTTGTTCCAGAAAAATTCTGCATCACTTAGTCTTGCGTCAATTACTCTTTCATTTCCAATTTTTACAAAGTTTTTTGGATCAAGTGAATTTGCAACAATAATAAAATTATTTGTTAAACTATCTTTTTTATCAAATGTTGGAAAATATCTTTGATGATGCCGCATTGTTATTGTGATAATTTCTTTTGGTATATTTAAATATTTTTTATCAAATGTGCATGAAATTACTTTGGGTTTTTCAACAATATCAGTTACCTCATTTAATAACTTTTCATTAATATTTATTTGAAGGTTTTTTTTATTTGAAAGATCTGTTAATTTTTTTTTTATATATTTTTTTCTTAAATCATTATCAATAATTACATTTAATTTTTTAAAATAAGAAAAATATGAATTAATATTTTTAAATATTTTTGTTTTTTCTTCAAAATCTTTATCTATATAAGTTGAATTCGAACTTGATAAATGATGAAATTCAAACCCTAAAGGTTTGTTGTCAAAAATTGCAAGTATTGACTTTAAAGGTCTGCCCCAATAAAGATTGTGCTCCCCCCATTTCATTGATTTTTTCCAGGGTAGATTTTCTAATATGCTTGGAATGTTGGCTTTTAAAACATCTTCTGATTTGATCTTTTTTGATGGCTTTTTATAAAAAAAAAACTCACCTTTGTCAGTGTTTTTTTTATAAATATCTTGTTTTTGAATTAAATTTGATTTTAAAAAGCCCTCTATTGCATTATCTGGAGCTTTGATGTTTGGGCCTCTTATCTCTTCCGATTTTTGATGTATTTCTCTTTCAATTTTTTTACAACATAAAACTAATCTATTTGGTGTAGAAAAAACTTTAGCATCATCTTTATAATTTATATTTTCTTTTTCAAAAAGTTTTTTAAAACCTGCAAGTAAATTTACTCTTGCATTAGATTGTAAATTAGCAGGCATCTCTTCGCTAAATAATTCTAATAAAAATTCAGCCATTTTTATTTTTGACTTTCAAGCCAAACTTGACCAACACCTTTTGCAAGATCTCTAATCCTTGCTATATACTCAGCTCTTTGTGCTACACTTATTACTCCTCTAGCATCTAGTATGTTGAAAATATGACTAGCCTTCAAACATTGATCATAAGCAGGTAAAGATAATTTATTATCAATCAAAGATTTAGATTCATTCTCCGCCATTTCAAAAATTTTGAATAAATTATCAGTATTTGCTAATTCAAAATTATATTTTGAAAATTCTTTCTCTGATTGATGAAATACATCTCGGTACAAAACTCCAGCATCATTCCATTCTAAATCAAAAACATTTTTTTTTCCTTGGGTAAACATGCAAATTCTTTCTAATCCATAGGTCAATTCAACAGATATCGGATTGCATTCAATTCCAGTCATTTGCTGAAAATAAGTAAATTGGGTTACTTCCATACCATCACACCAAACTTCCCACCCGAGTCCTGAGGCTCCTAATGTCGGACTTTCCCAATCATCTTCAACAAATCTTATGTCATGATCTTTATGTTTGATTCCAATCGCTGAAAGGCTGTTTAAATAAAGTTTTTTTATATTTTTTGGTGAGGGTTTAATTAAAACTTGAAATTGATAATAGTGTTGAAGTCTGTTTGGATTTTCTCCATATCTTCCGTCTGTTGGTCTTCTTGAAGGCTGAACATATGCAGTTTTCCATGGTTTATCACCTAAGGATCTAAGTGTTGTAGCAGGGTGAAATGTTCCTGCGCCAACTTCTAAATCGTATGGTTGAAGTATTACACACCCATGCTTGCTCCAATATTTTTGCAAATTCAAGATTGTATCTTGAAATGACTGAAATTTAAGTTTTTTATTTTTTTTTTTAGAAACCATATCTTTGCCAGATAGATCTTTCTTCTAAAACACTAATTACTTGTTCTGTATAATTTTCTGAAGATAGCTTTCTGGCAATCCAGCCTTTTGATTTCTCAAATTTTTTAATAACTATCTTTTCACCAAACTTTTCTTTTAAAATTTGATCTGCATTTCCTATTCCATCTATTAAACCTAATTCTTTCGCTTTCCTTCCTGACCAAAATTCTCCTGAGAACAATTCTATTCCGCTATCTTTTTTTAATTTGGTTGATCTGCTTTTTTCTACAACATCAATAAAATCTTTATGGAGATCTAACTGAATATTTTTTAATCTATCTATGTCTTCTTTTTTTTCTTCCATGAAAGGGTCTAAGGTGCTTTTGTTTTTACCTGCAGTATAGACTCTTCTTTGAACACCAATTTTATTAATTAAATCTTTAAATCCAAAAGATGAGTAAATAACTCCTATTGAGCCAACTATAGAACTTTGATTTGCATAAATTTCATCTCCTGAGCAAGCAATTAAATATCCACCTGATGCAGCCACGTCTTCAGCAAAAATAATTACTTTTTTCTTATTTTTTTTTGCCTGAGATCTAATGAAATCGTGAATTAAATGTGACTGTACAGGTGAGCCTCCTGGTGAATTGATTGAAATAGCCACAGCTGGTGCTTTTTTGATTGAGAAAGCTTTTTTAATTATCTCTTCTTGTCCAGCAAAATCAATACCCTGTTTAAATTTACCAACATTTCCTATGACACCACTAAGTTTGATGTGTGGTATAATTTTTTTTTTATTAAAAATAGAGAACATAACTATGCTTATAAAACTTTTGATTGAATATAAAGTGTACTTATAGTTGAAGTTTTAGGTGCGTCAATTGATAAGTATAATATTGTACCAATTGTACTACTTTAAAATCATGGGAACAGTTGTTCAGCTAAAAAATCGAATAAATAATTCTTATTTAGATCTAAAAACTGCAGTGGAAGATAAGTTAGTTTTAGTTGAAGAAAAAATTAAAACTAAATTATCAAGTAAAGTAGAGATGGTTGATGAAATGACTAATTATCACCTGAAAACTGGTGGTAAAAAGTTAAGAGCTCTACTTACTTTGCAATCTGCAAAACTTTGTGGCTATTCAAAAGGAACTAGAGATGTAAACCTTGCTGCTTGTGTAGAATTAATACATGCGGCTACATTAATGCATGATGATGTTATAGATAATGGAGAAATAAGAAGGGGTAAAAAAACTTTAAATAGAATTTGGGGAAATCAATCCTCAATTTTGGTTGGTGATTACCTACTTAGCAGGTGTTTTGAAATTATGGTTGATGATGGCGATCAAGAAGTTTTAAAACTTCTTTCATCAACTTCAGCAGAAATTTCTCAAGGTGAAGTACTACAATTACAACATAAAGGAGAAATTGATATGTTGGAAGAAACATATTTAAAGATTATTTCAGCTAAAACAGCATCTTTGTTTGCTGCTGCTACAAAAGTTGGTTCCATTTTATCTAAGAAAGAAAACAAAACAAAAGAAGCATTGGAATTTTATGGTAAAAATCTTGGGTTAACATTTCAAATTGCAGATGATGCTCTGGATTATAATTCTGAATTAAAATTATTTGGAAAAGAAATTGGTAATGATTTTTACGAAGGTAAAATTACTTTACCAATTATATTGCTATATCAAAAAGCTAATAAAGATGAAAAAAAATATTTAAAGCAATTCTTTGAAAAAAAAGAAAGATCAGAAAATGAATTTAAGCAGGTTTTAATATTAATAAAAAAATATAACATTATCAATGAATGTTACAGAAAAGCTGAACACTTTATAAATCTTGCATCAAACTCCCTAAGTATTTTTAAAGATACCAAGGAAAAAAAAATACTAAAAAATTTAACTTCTTTTAGCTTAGAAAGATCTTTTTAAGGATTTAATAATTTTTTTACCCATTTTTTTTTCTCTTTAAAATATCTTAATCTCTCATGAATTCTGTTAGATCCTTCCAACCAAAATTCAAGCATTGTTGGTTCTAGAATCCATCCAGACCAATTATCTGGCCTTGGGACTTTGCCAGTCTCTGGGTATACTTTTTTAAATTCTTTTATTCTTTCCAACAAATCGCTTCTACTACTTAAAACTTTAGATTGTTCAGATGCCCAAGCACCTATTTTACTATCATAGTCTCTAGAACTGAAATATTCATTGGCTGCCTCATCTGATACTTTATTTATTAATCCAAAAACTCTAATTTGGCGTTTTAAACTTTTCCAGTGAAAACACATTTCTCCTTTTGGATTATTTTCAATATCTGTACTTTTGTGACTTTCCAGGTTTGTGTAAAAAGTAAAACCATTTTTACCAAAATCTTTTAGTAAAACAATTCTGACAGAAGGTATTCCATTTTTATCTGCTGTTGCTAATGAAAGAGCATTTGGATCATTCATCTCTGTCTTTTTTGCTTCATTAAACCATTCATTGAAGAGTTCTATTGGATTTTCTAAATCCTTAAAGCAATTATCTAGTCCTAAAGAGTTTTTTTGATTCATAATTTCAACAAAATAACTTATATAATATATTTTATGTCATTTAATACATTTGGAAAGCTATTTCGTTTCACAACATGGGGTGAATCTCATGGGCCTGCTATAGGGTGTGTAGTAGATGGTTGTCCACCTAATATTAATATTAAAGAAAAGGACATACAAACTGAGCTTAATAAAAGAAGACCTGGACAATCAAAATTCACAACTCAAAGAAAAGAGGATGACAAAGTAAATATTTTATCAGGTATTTTTGAGGGTAAAACTACAGGTACTCCTATCTCAATGATTATTTATAATAAAGATATGAGGTCAAGAGATTATGAAACGATAAAAAATAAATTTAGACCTGGTCATGCTGATTATACTTACTTTAAAAAATACGGAATAAGAGATTATCGAGGAGGAGGAAGGCAGTCAGCTAGAGAAACTGCTAGTAGAGTGGCTGCTGGAGCAATTGCAAAAAAGATTTTAGAAAATAAATTAGGAAAAAAATATAAAGTAATTGGAGCTGTTACTCAGCTTGGTATTCTTGGATGTGATACAAAAAATTGGAGCGACAAATTAATAAATAAAAATCCATTTTTTTGTCCTGACAAATCAATTTTAAAACTATGGGAAAAATATTTGCTTGGTATAAGAAAATCTGGTTCTTCTTGTGGTGCAATTATTGAAATTAGAGCTAGAGGTGTGCCCGTAGGATTAGGAGCACCTATTTATTCTAAACTAGATATGGATTTAACTTCTGCGATGATGAGTATAAATGCAGTAAAAGGGGTTAATATTGGATCAGGTATGAATTCAGCATTTTTAACTGGAGAAGAAAACTCTGATGAAATTTTTCAAAAAGGAAAAATTCCTACCTTTAAATCTAATAACGCAGGAGGAATTCTTGGAGGCATTTCAAGTGGACAAGAAATTAAAGTATCTTTTGCTGTAAAACCAACTTCATCTATATTAAGTTCAAGAAAAACTATAGATAAATTTGGTAAAAATACATCAATATCTGTTAAGGGAAGACATGATCCTTGTGTAGGAATAAGAGCTGTGCCAATTGGAGAAGCTATGACTCATTGTGTTATATTAGATCATTATTTAATGAACAAAGCTCAGTGCGAAAAATAAATTTTAATTTTGTTTTTGCACAATAATTTTTGAGTTTAAAATATTAAAAACTTTTGAAACTATCGCTTCAGCATCAAGACCGGCTTCTTTATACATTAACTCTGGTTTGTTATGATCTATAAACTTGTCCGGCAAAATCATTGATCTAAACTTTAAATTATTATCTAATAAATTTTTCTCTGACAAAAATTGACTAACGTGCGAACCAAACCCGCCTATAGAACCTTCTTCAATTGTAATTATAGCTTCGTGGTCTGTTGCAAGCTGCCAAAATAAATTTTCATCAAGTGGTTTTGCAAATCTTGCATCAACTAATGTAATATTTATACCTTTTTTATTTAATATTTCATTGGCCAATAAACATTCTTTTAGCCTTGCACCAAAATTAATTAATGCAACTTTTTTTCCTTCTAAAATTATCCTGCCTTTTCCTATTTCTATTTTTTCATCAATGCCTGGTAGTTCTCTGCCTAAACCATTGCCTCTTGGATATCTTAAAGCGGAAGGATTGCTATTTATATCAACAGAAGTATTAATCATTCTGACAAGTTCTGTCTCATCGCTTGCTGCCATAACAATAAAATTCGGAAGCGCAGATAAGTAAGTAATATCAAAAGATCCTGCATGTGTTGGACCATCTGCTCCTACAAGTCCGGCCCTATCTATTGCAAATCTAACTGGAAGATTTTGTATTGCTACATCATGAACAACCTGGTCATATCCTCTTTGTAAAAAGGTTGAGTATATTGCTGCATAAGGTTTGTAACCTTCGGTAGCTAGTCCTGCGGCAAAAGTTACTGCATGCTGTTCTGCAATACCCACGTCAAACATTCTATTTGGAAACTTTTCTGAAAATAAATCCATTCCTGTTCCAGATGGCATTGCGGCTGTAATACCAATAATTTTACTATCATTTTCAGCATGCTTTATCAAAGTGTCTGCAAATACTTTTGTATAAGATTGGATGCTAGAGTTGCTTTTTTCTTGAATACCAGTTTTAACATTAAATTTTGTAACACCATGATATTTATCATGAGATTTTTCTGCAAATTCATATCCTTTGCCCTTTTGAGTTTTAATGTGAATCATTATTGGGCCTTCGTGATTTAATTTTTTTGCATTTTGCAAAACTAATATCAAGCCACTTAAATCATAACCACCAATTGGACCAACATAATAAAAACCAAGGGAGTTAAACAAGGTGCCGCCTGTTACTGCAGATCTCAAAAAATCTTCTGCCTTTCCAGCTTTATCACTAAATCTTTTTGAAAATGCAGAAATTATTAACTTAATTGTTTCTCTTAGGCTAAAGTAAATTTTTCCAGATAGTAATTTTGCAAGATATGTGCTCATTGCTCCAACAGGTTTTGCAATTGACATATCGTTATCGTTTAATATTACAATCAACTTTGTTTTTGAGGATCCTGCATTATTCATTGCTTCGTAGGCCATGCCTCCGCTTATTGCTCCGTCGCCTATTACTGCCACAACTTGATTTGATTTTTTTTCTAATTTGTTTGCTGTTGCAATACCAAGTGCAGCTGAAATTGATGTTGAGCTATGTGCTGCGCCAAATGGATCATATTCACTTTCAGATCTTTTTGTAAAGCCTGAAAGTCCATTACCTTGTCTTAGAGTTTTTATTTTATCTTTTCTGCCGGTCAATATTTTGTGAGGATAAGCTTGATGTCCAACATCCCAGATAATTTTATCATTTGGAGTGTCGAATACATAGTGTAGTGCTATTGTTAACTCAACAACTCCTAAGCCAGCTCCAAGATGTCCTCCTGTAACGGAAACTGCATCTATCATTTCTTCTCTAACTTCGTCGGCTAAAATTTTTAACTCTGAAATTTTAAGATTTTTTATATCTGAAGGAAAATTAACTTTATCTAGGTATTGATATTTTTTAATCACTTTTCTCTTTCAGAAATAAATAAAACAGTTTTTTTTAAACTTTCACTTTTTTTTCCGTAATAACTTATTTTACTTAAAATATTATTTTTTATTTTGTTGGAGTATTTAATAGTATTTTTATAACCCAGTAAACTGATTAAAGTAGCTTTTCCTTTTTTTTCATCTTTTTTTGTTTTTTTTCCAGCTTTTTTTGTAATTCCTCTATAGTCAATTAAATCATCTGTAATTTGAAATAATAACCCAATTTCATAACCAATATTTTCAAAAAATCTTAAAACATTTCTTTTTTTATTTGAAATCAAAGCTGGCGCAACACAGCAAAAAGCAAATAGTTTTCCAGTTTTTTTTATTTGCATATCGATTATTTTGTTTTTTTTTATTTTTTTTCTTTCATAATTTAGATCCAAATATTGGCCTCCTGCTATTCCAGCGTGACCAGAACATTCAGAAATAAGACTAACCAATTCAACTTTAGTTTTTTCTTTTAACAACAAACTTTTGTCACTTAATATTTCAAATGCTAATGTAAGTAGTGAATTTCCTGCAAGGACCGCTGTTGATTCCCCAAATTTTTTATGTGTAGAAAGCTTTCCTCTTCTAATTGAGTCGTTATCCATACAAGGCAAATCATCATGAATTAAAGAATAGGCATGTATACACTCTACGGCTGCTCCTACCTTAATTATAGTCCTGTAATTTAAATTAAAAATTCTTCCAACATCAATTAAAATTTTAGATCTTATTTTTTTTCCGCCAGGTAGTAGTCCATACTTCATCGATCTAATCAATTCAGTTTTCGACTGCCTTTTAATATATAAATTCAAAAATCTATTTGTATCTTTCCCGATGTGATTTAAATCTTTAATCATGTTTTTTTATTATTTTATTTATTTTATCTTTTATTTCTGATGAAATATTTTTCGAGCTAGCTTGAAATTTTCTTTGTATAATATTGTTTAATTTAATGAGTTTTTGATAATCTTCAATTGAATTTTCTAAGTTTTTTTCTTTTTCCAAATTTTCTATTATTTGATTAACCTCATTAGTTAATTCATCTAATGATTTTAAGTTATTATTATTTGGAAAATTTTTTTCTTTCATATATTAGTTGGTGATAATACATGAATAATAATCTTGCAAATATTAAAAAAAGCGTCTTTTTTTTAAATAAAAATGATTGTGTGGCTATACCAACAGAAACAGTTTATGGTCTTGCTGCAAATGCATATTCAAGCAAAGCAGTTAAAAAAATATATGCTTTAAAAAAAAGACCAAGGAACAATCCTTCAATTGTACATTATTCCAGTTTGAATCAATTAAAAAAAGATTGTGTATTAAATAAAAATTTTTTTATATTATATAAAAAATTTTGCCCCGGACCAATTACATTTATATTAAAACTTAAGAAAGAAAGTCGTATTTCAAAAATAGTTACTAATAACAAAACAACAGTAGCGATAAGATTTCCAAAAAATAAATTAACACAACAGCTTCTTAAATTTTTAAATTATCCACTTGCTGCTCCCAGTGCAAATATCTCTACAAATATTAGTCCTGTCTCAGCTGAAGATGTTAGAGAAGAATTTGGAAAAAAAATAAAATTTATATTAAATGATGGAAGTTCAAAAGTTGGTTTGGAATCAACTATAGTTAGTTTAATAAAAAAGCCAGAAATATTGAGACATGGCGGTATTGAAATAGAAAAAATTAGCAAAATTTTAAAAAAAAGAATTAAATTTAAGTCTAAAAAAAACAAAATATTGGCTCCTGGCCAAGCAAGAGTTCATTACTCGCCTCATATATCCATGAGATTGAATGTAAAAAATCCTCTTAAAGACGAGGCTTATTTATTAATAAAAAAAAGAAAATTAAAAAATAAAAACTATTTTTATCTTACAAAAAATAAAAATCTTAAGGAAGCAGGAAAAAATTTATATAAAATACTTAGGCTTGTAAAAAAAATGAAATATAAAAAGATATCTGTAGAAAAAATTCCAAAAAAAGGACTTGGTATTACAATAAATGACAGATTAATAAGAGCTGCAAAATAACATGGAAAATTCAATAATAGTTAATAATTTATCAAAAAAATATTCAAATAAATTGGCTGTAAAAAATATAAATTTTAAAATTAACGAAAATGAAATTATAGGTTTGCTTGGACCGAATGGTTGTGGAAAAACCACAACTATTGCTATGATATTAGGTTTATTAAAACCAACAAGCGGTGAAATTTTAATTAATGGATTTAATATTGAAAATAATAGAATTAAACTTCTTCATAAAATAAATTTTATTTCCCCATATATAGAACTGCCTAAAAAGCTAACAGTAAAACAAAATCTTACAGTCTATGGCAAATTATATAGTGTAAAAGATTTAAATTATAAAATTGAGCATCTTTCACAAAAATTAAGACTGGAAAATTTTTTGAATCGTCTAACGGGAGAACTTTCTTCTGGTCAAAAAAATAGAGTTAGTTTAGCTAAAGCATTAATTAATGATCCAAGTGTTTTGCTATTAGATGAGCCAACAGCTTCTTTAGATCCTGAAACGGGAGATTATGTTAGATCTTTTTTGGAAAATTATAAAAAAGAAAAAAAAATATCTGTTCTTCTTGCGTCTCACAATATGAGAGAGGTTGAAAGATTATGTGACTCTGTTTTGATGATGAAAGATGGAACAATTATTGACCAAGGTACTCCAGAAAACTTAATTAATAAACATGGTAGAGATAATTTGGAAGAAGTATTCTTAAAACTCACAAGGAATTCAAATGAACTTAGGTAGAATGTATGGTCTTTTTTTAAGACATTTTTATTTGATCACCAGATCGCTTCCAAGGATTTTAGATTTAATCTACTGGCCCTCTATTCAAATTACATTATGGGGCTTTATTTCAAATTTTTTTGCAGACCATAGCACTTATTATAATGGAGCTGCCGGGGTTATTTTAACTTGTGCCATACTTTATGATTTTTTATTTAGAACAAGCATAGGTTTTAATATGCTTTTTCTAGAAGAGATTTGGAGTAGAAACTTTACAAATTTATTTATTGCCCCAATAAAAATGAGTGAGATAATCATGTCTCTTATTGCTACAGCTTTAATTAGAGCTTTAATTGGTCTCGTTCCAGCAATATTACTTACATCTCCTTTGTTTGGAATTTCTATCCTTGATCTAGGGCTTCCTCTTTTTCTTCTTTTTTTAAGTTTATATATTTTTGGAGTTACATTGGGCCTATTTGTTTCTGCGGGGTTGTTAAGATTTGGTCCATCTTTTGAAAACATAGCATGGTCAACAATGTTTTTATTAGCTCCTTTTGGTTGTATTTATTATCCTGTAGAAACTTTACCAGGAATTTTTCAAAATATTGCGTATGCTCTTCCTCTAGTTTACATTTTTGAAGAAGCTAGAAGCATATTAATTGATCAAACATTTAATTCAGTAGAAATTATTAAAGCATTTAGTTTAAATGGAATTTATTTATTTTTAGCTATTTCTTTGTTTTATTATTCATTTGGTCAAGCAAGAAAAAAAGGGACGCTAGTGAATATGGGCGAATAATGGTGCGCCTGCTAGGAGTTGAACCCAGAACCTCCTGATCCGAAGTCA
>Ga0187833_10003212_pt1 | contig 16741 bp, 16 predicted proteins | sample ETNtaG_37_FD_167968 | JGI IMG/M metagenome (GOLD analysis project Ga0187833, IMG submission 167968) | Marine microbial and viral communities from oxygen minimum zone, Eastern Pacific Ocean - ETNP2014_SV_400_PacBio MetaG (Illumina Assembly) | ecosystem: Environmental > Aquatic > Marine > Hypoxic...
CTGCCATTTTCAAATATTAGGGACCTGTTATTATTTAAAAAGCTGTCTTTCCATTCGAAAATACTGTTTGGTTTACACATGCTTTATTTGAGAAAAATAAACAGATGGAGAAGGCTTGAATCCTTATCGATTAGAAAATGGATGGAAAGATTTTACGGAAAAGAGGTTTACGAAAAGATATGGGTGCCGTTGCTCTACGCGAAATTTGAAGATCATGCCAGGGAGATACCTATGTCATGGCTATGGGGGAGAATATACCCAAGGTCCGCGTCACGACGAAAGGGCAAAGAGATGCTTGGATATCTTAAAGGTAGTTTGTCTGTGTTGTTTGATGCTCTTGTTAAAAGTATTGGGGAAACGAATGGTAATGTATTTTTTAATAAACATATTGAAGAAATAAATGTTGGTGATAAAGTTGTCAAAGTAAGGACTAGAGAAGATATTGAAGAGAGAGAATATGATCTGGTTGTCACGGCTGTCGATACAAGAGAGACCCTCAGAATAGTCAAAGATATTCCGAGAGAAAATGCTAATAAGCTGAGAAACATTGAATATTATGGGGTTATCTGTATGGTTTTGCTCCTAAAGGATCCTCTTGGTAATATTTATTGGCTTAACAACGCCGATATGGATATGCGTATAAGTGGTATTGTTGAGCACACTAACTTTATAAAACCGGAATTTTACAACAACAAGCACATTGCATATGTTTTTAAATATTTATCTCCAAAAGACACCCTTTACGGGAATTCAGAGGATGAGATATATAAACATTTTTGTAAATGTATGAAAAATATATATCAAGGTTTTGATGAATCACAAGTAATTACTTATCATTTTTACAAAACATCAAAGGCCACGCCGATTTATAAAGGTGCCTATTCCAGTATAATGCCTTCTTTTGAAGTAGTTCCAGGAAAGATTTATATGCTGAACACCTCTCAGATATATCCTGAGGACAGAAATCTCAATAATGGGATTAAATTAGCAAATAGATTGGTTTCTAAATTAAAAAAGGCTGAAATATTATAAACTTGTGATTTCTATATATGAGGCGTCGGACTTTTGGGATGAACATTACTTTACAGAATTTGAAGATGTAAAGGAAGTTAAGGATATACGTTTTACGCTGACAAAGAAAAAGTATATTGGTGTTGACATTGCCTTATACGCAAAAATTAAAAAGAAAGCTAAGAAATTACACAAAAGAGAAGATGATTTGATTAGTGAATGGTTAAAGGAGAAAATATAATATAGTGGATTATTCTAATGATTATCCCAGGTGTGTTTTTATGAATGATAAGTTCTTTGAGTTGGATAGTTTGTTTTCCCGAAAGATTCTTGCTGAGGGAAAGGTACTTTCATGAAGTATATTACTGATGGCCAATTGACTAATAACAAATTTGCCTGACGTGTAGTGTGGCGGGTGCACAATGATGGCTTGCTTCGCTTGCAAATGACAGTTGACTAATAACGAATTAACTAAACTATAGGAGATTATAAATAAATGAAAGTATTGGTTACAGGCGGTTCGGGCTTCATAGGATCTCATGTCGTTGACAAGTTGAGAGATAAGGGAGTAAGTGTTCGTGTCTTTGACATGGTGATGCCTGATTATAGAGATGATATTGAGTTTTATCACGGCAGTATATTAAATTTAGATCAGATGAGAATGGCTGTATCTGGTATTGATGTGGTTTACCATCTTGGTGCGGTAGCTGATGTAAAAGACGTATTTCAGGAACCGCATTATTCCGAAGCAATTAATGTGCGTGGGACAATCAATGTTTTAGAGGCTGCAAGGTTGAATGGTAATGTTAAAAGAATCATTTATGGTAGTACTACATGGGTATATAGTGAGGCTGAGGAACAAAATGTAGATGAGAAGACACCCCTTCATTCACCATCACATCTTTATACCGCAACTAAACTGGCAGGAGAGTACTATTGTCAATCATATAACAAGCTTTACGGTTTGGGATTCACAATTCTGAGATATGGAATTCCTTATGGCCCAAGGGCGAGGGATGGAGCAGTTATACCAATTTTTGTAAAGAAGGCCATGAACGGTGAACCACTTACAATTTCTGGAGATGGTTCACAATTTAGAAAGTTTATATATGTCGAAGACCTTGCTGAAGGAAATGTATTAGCATTGCAATCAATAGCAACAAACAAAATATTTAACCTCGATGGCAAACAACGTATAACCATAAAACAGATTGCAGAAACCATTCAGAAAATTATTGGAAATGTAAAGATAGAAAATATTACTGCTAGAACTGGTGATTTCTCAGGCAAGGAAGTGTCTAGTGAAATAGCAAAAAAGGAATTGAATTGGGAACCTAAAATTAGTTTTGAGGAAGGGCTTCGTAGGTACATAATGTGGTATAAAGAGAGAGAGGAAAAACGCAGTTCTGAATGGGGAAATTTGGACGAACTCCTTAAGAGTTAGCATTGGTAATCGCGTAGAACAACCTATAAGATGTATTATTGCAAATTAATAACATGAAAATCCTTTTAATAAATCCACCAATAAGAGAATGGTCGCAACCCAATATGTTTCCGCAAGGGTTGGGTTATATAGCGGCAGCCTTAAAAAATGCGGGGCATGAGGTTGGAGTTCTAGACATTAATGCGAATCGTTGGGGTCAAGCTCAAGTAGAGGAAAAGATTAAGGATGCTAAATTCGATATAGTGGGAACTGGAAGCTTGATAACAACTTACAAATACCTCAAATGGCTGGCTAAGGTATTAAAGAAACACCATCCCGCTAAACCATTAATAATGGGTGGTAAGGTGGTAAGTTCTATGCAGGAACAAATTATGGGTTTTATTCCTCAAGTAGACGTTGTTGTATATGGCGAAGGAGAGATCACGGTTGTAGAACTTGTCGACTGTTTTGATAGAGGGGGTAAGTTGGCTGATGTGAGGGGGATATGTTATCGTGATAATGGTAATACTATTAAAAATGTTTCCAGGCCGGTAATAGAAAACATTGACACTTTGCCGTGGCCGGCCTGGGACCTCTTTCCTATGGAGATTTATTTAAAAAACCCTGACGGTTATTATGAACTAAAGTCTGATGCCAAGTGGACAGATGGAAAACCAGAGAAGGACACACCATTAACCATAAATATAAGCGCCAGTCGTGGTTGTCCTTTTAGTTGTATCTTTTGTTGTAAAGATTTTAATGGTATGAAGTATCGCACTATGTCCCCGGAGCGTATCTTGCAGATAATAAAATATCTGCAGAATACTTATGGTGTTAGCTATTTTAATATACAGGATGATCTGTTTATCTGTAATAGAAAACATACCCATGATTTTGCGGATGCTATCTTAGCTAAAGGTATTAGTTTTGAGTGGAATTGCAGCGCAAGAGTAAATCTTGTTGATGAAGAGTTGTTCAAAAAAATACAGGCCTCTGGTTGTAAGCTTCTTGGATATGGAATAGAATCAGGTAGTCAAAGAATGCTCGATACTATGAAGAAAAATGTTAAGGTAGAGGATATTGTAAATGCTGTAAGGTTAACACAAAAGCATTTTGAATTTGTTGATGCTTCTTTTGTAATAGGATTTCCCGGGGAAAATGAGGAAACAATACAAGAAACAATTGATCTTTGTAAAGAACTTAATCTTCAACCTGAAGTTGTTTTTTTTGCCACACCATATCCTGGAACTGAACTTTGGGAATTAGCGTTAAAACGGGGGAAAATACTTGACTTTGATAAGTATTTTATGGGACTTGGTGAGCAGGGTGCCAAGATAAGAGTCAATTTTACAAAGTGGACTGATAGTGAGTTGATGGGTGTTAACCGCAGAATGATAAAAGAACTATCTGCAATGAATAAAAAGCTGGTGTCCAACGATGCGTATTATTCATAAAATAAAGATTCTGGAGTTGTAGAAAATTATAATGGAAGTATTTGGCGTAATTGCTGCAAGGAAAGGGAGCAAGGGGCTACCAGGGAAACATTTGATTCGTATTATGGGCAAACCCATATTAGCCTATGTGATAGAAGAATGTCTTAAGTCCAAACTGCTTACAAAACTTGTCCTAAGCACTGATGATGAAGAATTAATCGAGTTGGCTAGTCCATATAACATAGGGATTGTTAAAAGGCCTGACGTTCTTGCTACGGATACATCTCCTATTGAAGACGCTTTGCGGCATGCTATAAGGTCTGTATATGTCAAAAATATTCCCGATATTGCAGTATTATTTCAAGGAAACATTCCGAAGAGGAAGGGGGGTATGGTAGATAGAGTTATTAAGGTACTGCAAGAAGACAGTGCCCTGGATTCTGCAGTAACAGTTTATTGCCCGGATCCTCATATTTATAGTTTAAAGACTGAAGTGAATAGTTTATTAGTACCGGTCTTTGAGGATAATGAAATTTACAGACGGCAAGACGTTGGGGGAAAATACTATTTGATTGATGGTGCGGCAAGTGCTATACGTACCAAGACGTTAATGGAAACAGAAGGGTCAGTGGGCACACATTTGTATTTGGGTGAAAGGATTAAGGGTGTTGAGCAGGAAGAGGAATATGGTTTGGAAGTAGATACTCAAAAAGATCTGGAACTGGCAAGGTTTTATATGTCAAAGGACTTATGATAAAAAGAGTGATACAGAAATTAACAAGTGATGTATCCAATATTCTGGCCATAGCTCTTTTTATATAAATGAGTTGAGAATGGGTAAACATGTGAAATGTTCTGCTGATTATCACGACTATGTTTTTAAGGATGGAGAATTCATTGGTAAATTTGAGGAAATGTATCAGAATGTTGAAGATCCATGGCATCAAGATGATACAAGTGAGATTCACTATGATATGGCCCTATATTTACTAAATCGTTACGATGTATGTAGGTCCCGGGGGGGGGTAGTATTAGATATCGGTTGTGGTCTAGGGTCATTTACGGCTAAGTTAAGAAAAGGCTTGAATAAAGATACTAGAATAATTGGGATAGACATAGCGCCCACTGCAATTCAAAAAGCTAAAGAGAAATATGGTGACCTTGGAATTGATTTCATAGTTTGTGATATAAAGAAAGAGCTTAAACGCTTGCCATTAACGTCATCAAAGGCTGATTTAATCATAATGTCTGAATTAATGTGGTACGTACTGCCTTCTTTTAGAGATATATGCCATGGAATAAAACGTTACCTGGAAGATGAAGGATACTTGATAATTAACCAAACATTTTATCCCCCTGAAAAACAGAAATATGGAAAAGAAATCGTTTCCAATGTCAAAGATATTTTTAAATTAGTATCCTTACCACTTATTGAAATGATTGAGACAAATAGATTAAAAAACCATCACGCAATTTGTCTATTTAAGAAAGATTGATATGGTGAAAATTCAATATGGTATGAAGGCTGCACCCGTAAACATCGAACAGCTGAATGACAGGATTAATAAATTTACCATGCTTGAAATGCGTCCTGTAATAGAGCTTCATCTTTTGGGTGAAACAGACATTTTCAATAAAAATGGATTAAAAATATGTATTGAAAATTGTGAATCAATTAGGCCGTATCAACCCGGATTCATTGTTCATTTCCCTCATCAGGATATTTCTGGAAAGATATTTGACCCATTTGTTGACTGTGACGAACCAGTTTTAAAAGCGCTGGATTTTTCAAATAGTATTAGAGCAACTGCTATAGTGATGCATCGTTGTTGCTGTCTAGATAAAAATTTGTCTTTTCATGAAGCAGAACAATTATTCAACCAACGATTAAAAGGGTGGGCAGATGAGGCTAGACAAAGAAATTTATCTATACTTGTGGAAAACAACGGTTTCCTATGGCTTCCTACTCATTTCAATAAAGAATATGCGGCAACAGCTTTAGATCATTTTTTTCCATGGGAAATCAGGAGGTTTAATGCATTTTTAGAAGCTGAGGGTATTAGTAATGTTTTTCCTGTTATAGATACTGCTCATGCAACTCTTTCAATTAATATGCTCAAGTTATGGCATAAGTTTCGGGAATTTCGTGGTGATAAACGTTTTGCCAACATTACCATGGCTGAGGAAATAGAAAGTACGTCATTAACTATCGATGATTTTATCAAAGAGGCCCATTCCCCTTATCTGCATATATCTGATTCGATTCTGCTTGGGGAAAATGATAAATATCCAAAAAATATTGATGTTTATTTAAAGAGCGAAGGTTTATCACTTGGAAGAGGTAATATTGATTTCGATGGTATTATGAATACCGTTTTAGATAATAAAATTGATACAACTCTTATCTTGGAAATAGACCCTATAGATGGAAACCATAACAACAATTTGGCCCAATTTGAGGGTATAAAAACACTTCAAAGTATCAAAGAAAGAATTATAAAGGGAAATCAAGAAGAATGTCTTGTGTCATAATTGCCGAGATTGGAGAAAATCATCTAGGCAATTTGCATTTGGCAAAACAAATGATTGCCGATGCAGCAAAATCCGGAGCAGATATTGTTAAGTTTCAGTCATACCGAGGAAAGGATTTTAAGGCTGATGATCCTGAAAAAGAATGGTTCACAAAAGTAGAACTTTCTAACGATGCTCATTTTGAATTAAAGAAATATGCAGATCAAAGCAATATCGAGTTTCTTAGCTCCCCCTTTAGCCTTGAGCGTGCGAAATTCCTATGCGAAGAATTAGGTTTAAGAAAGATCAAAATTGCCTCTGGTATGATGTTAAATCTTAAGGTGTTAGATTATCTTAATTCTACAAATATAGATACAATTTATCTTTCTACAGGAATGTCAACTTTGCATGAAATAGAAGAGGCCCTAAAGCATATAAACAATATTTCTGATATTTATCTCCTTCATTGTACGACCCAATATCCTAGTAAAGATGAAGATGCAAATCTTAAGGCCATATTGACACTGCAAAAAGAATTCAATCTGCCAGTAGGTTATTCGGATCACACCCTTGGTATAGATGCCTGTGTGAGTGCTGCTACGCTAGGAGCTTCTGTGATAGAGAAACACTTTACATTTGACAGAGATTGCTCTGAGGGAACAGACCATGTGCTTTCTGCAACACCTGCAGAATTTAAGGACATGGTAGAGAAAATTAAGAGAATAGAGGTTTTGCTTGGCGATGGTATTAAGGAACCGTCTGAAAGTGAGAAAGATATTGTTCAGTTTGTAAGAACCCGATTTCCTGAATAGAATTTCAATTATTAAATAAGTATGTGATATTCCCCACTTTTGGATTTGTCACAGAGATCACATCGAGAAGATTCCATCTTTTCGGTATCAAAAGCGTAACAGATTTAAATTCTACAATTTCATTACTTTAGTGGTAAATTATAAAAAAGAAATAGATAAACTTCTTACAACGCTGTTTCCTATTACAAGGAGTATTACGGGAGATGGTAATAGAGAGACCTTAAGATTATTACAAGAAATAATTCCCCTAAATATCAAAGAATACCCCACCGGTACGAAAGTCTATGATTGGATAATCCCTGAAGAGTGGAGTATTAAAGATGCATGGATCAAGAATTCAAAAGGTAGGAAGATTGTAGATTTTCAAGAAAGCAATATCCATGTGTTGAATTACAGCATTCCAATCAACAAGAAACTCAAATTTAATGAATTAAAAGAACATCTGCATTACATAGAAGAACTGCCTGATGCTATTCCCTATCGTACGAGCTATTATAAGAAAAATTGGGGATTTTGTCTAAGCTACAATGATTATATGAAATATTTCGATGAGAATGAGGAATATGAAGTATTTGTAGATTCAGAATTTAAAGAAGGATCCTTAACAATTGGTGAATTATTAATAGAAGGTACAAGCAAAAAAGAATATTTAATTTCTACGTACATATGTCATCCCTCGTTAGCCAATGACAATCTCAGTGGTGTAGTATTAACAACCTTTTTGGCAAAGGAACTTTTAAAAAAGAAACATAATTATAGCTATAGAATAATATTTGTACCCGAGACTATAGGTGCAATAACTTATTGTGCCTATCATGAAGAAATAATGAAAGATGTAGATTCTGGTTTTGTAATAACCACAGTAGGTGGGCCTGGAAAATTCGGTTACAAACAGAGCATTGATAAAGGCCACTTTATTAACAATGTTATAGAAGAGGTATTTAACGACCATAATATTGATTTTACTACTTATCCATTTCATGTTTTAGGAAGTGATGAAAGACAGTATTCATCCATAGAATTCAGGATAAACGTTGCTACTATCTGTAAAGACAAATATTATGAATATGATTGTTATCATACTTCTCATGACAACCTGGATTTTGTAAAACCTGAGTATATAAATGAGTCATTGAATTTATATTTACAGACCATTGAAAAGATTGATAAAAGGATAGTTTACAAAAATCTGTTTCCGTATTGCGAAGTAATGTTATCTAAACATGATTTATATCCGGTAACAAGTGGGGCTGGTAGAGGAATAGATGAATCTGATGTTTTATGTCAGCTTTTATTGTATTGCGACAGCAAAAATGATTTGTTTGAAATTTCCCGGATTTTAGAAATGCCAATTGAGGTGCTGCGTAGTTTGACAAATAGGTTAGAGAAAAAGGGGATAATAGAGAGATTGTTTTAATACTTAATTACATAGGAACTGAGTGGGTATTAATGTGTTAATAGTTGTAAAATATGGATTATAATTATAAAGATATTAAGAAAACATACAATAAATTGGGAGTAGAAAGGGATAGGACTGTTCTGTTAAAAACAGACCTGAGGTATCTAGGCGCTCATGATAGTTCTGATAGAAATGGGGCGCTTAGCGCACATTATAATGCTCTTTCTGGCTTTGATATTTCAGGATAATTAAATATAGATTTTGATATTGTGGTTTCCTTTTTGCGAAGCTTGCAAGGTCATGGATGGATAGAAAAGCGTCAAACTTTATAGATGAAGCAAAATATAAATACTGTTAATAATAATCTGGATCAACTAATACGAAAAATATTTGCTTTGCCGCAAGATTATGTTTTGCATGATAGTATGGGGCCGGGAGCTATTCCCGGCTGGGATTCATTAGGTTGGATTTCGCTGATAAACAGTGTAGAAGAAACCTATCATATCAGATTTTCATTGGATGAAGCTGCCAAAGTCAGAACAATCGGCCAGTTAAGTAAATTGATTGAATCAAGAAGAAAATCAGAATAATACTTAATGAACAGAATAACCGATATAAAGGAAATGATAATATCTGGCGCCAGACATTTTGGAGAAAATATTGCCATCTGTTCAGGAGAAAATACTGTCACTTATTCCGGGCTGTTACTGGAAAGCAGAAATTGCAGTTCATTTTTACTTCAGAATTTGGAACATGACTCTGTAAATAGAATTGCGATCTATATGGAAAAAAAAATGGATCTCTGCGTTTCATTTTATGGTGTTTTATCAAGCGGATTTTCCGCGATGATACTTTCACCTGAAATTCCTCCTGCACAAATATTTCAAATAATAAGGAAATATTCTCCAAAATCTATTATTGTGGACCCGACTACCATGCTTCGACTTAAAGAAGGATTAAAAAATTACAATTTGTCGGCATTTGTCACGAGCATGGAAAAATCTTTTGATATCCAGCTCATTTCTGAAAAAAAACCATCGAGGAAAAATCAAAAAGCAAGTGCTATAGCTCCGGATTCTGAGGGAGTAGTGTTATTCACTTCTGGAACAACGGGGGAAAGAAAAGCCGTTTCCATCAGCCATGAAAATCTAATTAAAACGAGTAAAATGACCAACGAATATTTAGCCATAAATAAGCCAAAAGTTGAGCTTGTGACGCCTCCGCTTTTCCAGGCATTCGGTTTACGGAGAGTAATATCCAATCATCTTACAGGAGGAACTGTTATTTTTGAAGATGGAGTTTTCAATCCAGCAAAAGCCCTTCAAATTATAAGAGATTTTTCCTGCCAGGGGTTTTCGGGTGTGCCTGCTGTCTTTAAAATTATGGATTCCTCCCAATCCAGATATTTGAGAGATATCGGTTCAAAACTTGAATACATTATAACTTCTGCCGCTCCACTTTCTGCTAATGAAAAAAAATATTTGTGTGAAATCTTTCCAAAATCGCGATTATATATGTATTACGGCTTAACGGAAGCCGCCATTTCTGTTTTCCTAAACATTTCTGAAGATCAAAAGAAACTTCACACCATTGGAAAACCATCACCTGGTATCTTAATAAAAGTGGTAAATGGCTGTGGCCTTGAAATTGAAAATGGACAAACCGGAGAAATCTGGGTTAAAGGATTTAACGTTGCTGACGCCTATCTTATGAACCAAGAACTGACTAAAGAAAAATTCTCTGATAAATGGTTCAAAACGGGAGATATTGGCAGATTTGACAGTGATGGTTATCTTGAGTTAATTGGACGCAAAGATGAAATGATGAATATAGGCGGGAAAAAGATGTATCCAGGGGAGATTGAAAACTATATAAGCAGCCGATATAAAAATATCGATTTTGCCGTCACCGGAATCGAAGAAAAATATCTTGGCGAAAAACCACTTTTCTGTTACTCACAAAACACCCCTGTGAATAACCTTCTTTTTTCAAAAATATTGACGGACTTGAAAAAAGAGTTTGAGGATTACAAGGTTCCACGTGAAAAATTAGAAATATTGGAAATACCAAGAACCACCAATGGAAAGGTTCAGAGAAAAAGATTAAAGAAAATTTTAGAAAACAAACTCACAAATGAGAATTAGCCGGGAAGAAATTGCTAAAGCTTTAAAAAAAGTTGGCTTAACCAATGGAAGCTCCGTAATTATTTACAGCGATCTTAAAATGTTCGGTTTCTACAGAAACAATGATGGAAAAATAGAACTGGCATTAGATCCGAAAAAACTCTATGAAGCTATACGCAATGTAATCGGAAAACAAGGAACAATTATAGTCCCTACTTTTAGTTATAGCTGGACAAACGGAAAAGTCTTTGTTCTCGATCAATCACCTTCTGCAATGGGAATTTTCAGCGAATTCATCAGAAATCTTAATCCGTCCGTGCGAAGCTTACACCCTTTATTATCTGTTTGTGCTATCGGTCCCCTGGCGGAAGAATTTGTCCTGAATATTGATAAAACCGCTTACGGTAAAAACTCACCATTTGGTAAAATGCACCGAGATAACGTTAAACAGCTAATGCTTGGCACATCGGAATGCTCCTTTAAAAGCTATGTTGAGTGGACAAATAATGTTTATTCAAGATATTCCAAAATATTTAAAGGATGGATAGCTGCTAACGGTAAAAAATATATTGACGAATATGAACACTGTGTTCGATACGATAATGAGGGTGTGGAATCTATACCTTTCCTGAATATTCTTTCAGAAAAAGAAAATGAACAGATTCGCAGCATGAGGCTTGGAAATAGTCATATCTCTGTGATCTGTAGTGAAAAGATGTACAACCTTATCCAAAATAAATTAAGGGAAAATCCCTATCCAGGCTTGACAGAACCCAAAAATGGAAAGGCTGTAAAATTAATACATCTGCTTCTCAATGAAAATAATAAAGATAAAAACGAAGGAATTCAAATATCAAGAAAAGCTTTTAACAAAAACGGATTGGAAAGATGGTTGTGGAACATAAAGAATATAAACCCTGTAAAAAAATGCACGCTTTGCGATAAAGAAGGAAATATTTTTTTAAAATACCCTGATCAGATAACGGAAATATTTATCAATACCTACCCTCCCGGAGGAATAAATAAAAAAATTAAAGGCATGGAATTAAAAAAGCATATTGTGACGCGCAAAACAAAGATAACGGAGAATTTATTATGTCTTCGAAACTGGATCATTGTATCTAACGAAAAAAACACCCGCCGCCTGGTAGCAAATGGTGAATATAAAATAAACATAAAATTTGCCCTTAACCTCAAAAAGATTCTGCCCGACAGCAAGCATACATTCAATATAATACTGCCAGGCAAATATGGGTTAAACTCAGGAGCCGATATAGCGACTAAAACGGCCAAAATGTTGCTTGCCGGGGGTATGGAACTGGAAAACGTAGGAAATTATGAGAGAGTTAAATTTATTGCCGATTTATTTAAGCAAAGTCCGGTAATTAGAATTAAAGCTTATATCACCGATTCTCTTGACGATGTCCCTATAATAGAAAAGGATATAGCCTCAACCGTCAATTAAAACAAAGTGACAGTATCCGAAAACAAAAGATATTTTCTTGCTTGTCCTCGCTGCAACTCAAATTTTGAAGATAACGGTTACAAGCTAATTTGTGATTCCTGTATTAAAGAAGAAATACGGGTAATACTAAAGTTTGCCCCCCTTTATTCGCCTGAAATTAACAAAAACGCTTCGGGACTGGCGCGTTATTACGATTTCCTTCCAGCACATCCTTCTACTGATATTGGCGTTCTTTTAAAAACAATAAGGAGCAATAATTTTGCTAAAAAATATGGTTTCAAAAAATTGTTTTTTACTTGTACCGGATACAACCAAAAACTGAATATTAACTGTGTTACAGCTTCTTTCAAGGAACTGGAGGCCATTTCAGTTTTGAATCGTTTGATCCAATTCAAGAATGACAAACCACTTCTTTTATCCAGTGCCGGGAACACAGCCAGAGCTTTTTCTTACCATGCGGCAAAATATCATTATCCCGTAATAATTATAATTCCTGGCAATTCCAGAAATTATTTGTGGCTTCCCGATGAAAATGGGCTGCATGAAAATATTAAAAAATATGTAAAAGCAATATTTGTAGAACAACCCGGCACTTATTTTGACGCAAGCTCACTGGCCAGCTTAATTTCCATCAGATTAGGAAAGCAACTTTTTAACGAGGGGGGGTTCTTCAACGTCGGGCGTTTGTGTGGATTAGGACTTTGCGCCATAAATTTTTACGATGAAATAGAAGAGTTTCCCGATCATTACGTACAAGCTGTCGGCTCTGCCGCGGGGCCGCTATCGGCTTTACGCGCTTATGAAATGCTGGATAAAAAAAAAGCTTCAACGATTAACTACCATATAGTACAAAATTATCCCTACACACCATTAATCGACGCCATAGAAAATAATAAAGATTTTTCTTCCGATGGTTATCTTCACAATATTAATACAGCCTGCGCTCCTATGCTTACAAGTGGGGATTCAGCCCTTAACTACCCCGGGGGAATTAAGGAAAAAATGAACCTCGGCACTGTATTTAGGGGCTATAGAGCCACCAACGAAGAAATATACGAAATGCAATATGAATTCTGGAAACTGGAAAATTTACAGATTGTTTTGCCCGCAGCAGCAGCTCTCGTTGGATTACTCAAAGCTAAAGAAAAAGGGAGGATAAACTCAAACGATATAACACAGGTAAATATTACTGGGTTGGGCGAACTCGAAATTAAAAGAGAAAACGGTTTTTTTTATATCCCTTCTTTTTTTAGAGAGCCTGTAAAACAGAATGTATGCTCCGATAAAAATGAATTTAATTCATGGTTTAAAGAAGAACTTTTAGTATTTTAATATGTTTTTTTATGTATATTAAAAAGGTAAAAGAAAATTTAAAACAACAAATGAAAACCTTTGACAATGTCACTGTTTGGGGAGCAGGTAGTTTTGGAAAACAGGTATTAACTGAATTTTTAAAGGATATAGACATTAAAGCAGTTGTTGATATCAATAAGGGTTCAAAGGGACTTGATATAATGGGAATTCCCATTATATCTCCCGATGAGTTTCTTCGCTTAAATTACGATTGTGTTATAGTTTGTGTCGATGCACATAGAAAAGTATTCTCTTTTCTTAAAAATGAAAAATTCAAGGGAAAAGCATTTTTCATATGGGGTCTATTAATCGATAGAAATAAAAAAACGGGAGAATTGCAAAATCTATTCGTGGATCTGCTGATCCAAAAAGACAGAAGCTGGCTTGAATTTCTCATTTTCAAGCCTCAAATCATAGTTAATATCACTTATAGATTAGCTCGACATACAAAAGAAAAATTTCCCTATATTTTTTCACTTTTTTTCAGGATATTGCATAGCTTTTCCTGTTCCTTCTTTTCAATATTTGTGCCGGACACAGTAAAAGCGGGCCCTGGATTGGTTTTTCAACATTATGGGTGCATTGTGGTTCACCCGAAAGCAACTCTTGGCGCCTTTTGTACCCTTTATCAAGGAACAACTATTGGCTCTAATTACAGCGGAGAAGTACCCACAATTGCGGATTATATAACATTGTATTCGGGTTCTATGGTGCTCGGAGATACCTATCTCGCTGATTATGCTTCCGTAGGTGCAAATAGTGTGGCAATCGATTTAAAATGTTTTGAACCGGAAAAAACTATTGTCGGACAGCCAGCTAAAATTATATAGTTTGGCTTGTGTTAAATTACAAAAACGCCAAACAAGTTAGCAAAGTTATTTAACTATGAAGTGTTATTTGTTTGCAGCGTTACCAATTAGTATTATTAATTTGCAAAACTGTGTTTTTTTAACAAATTTTTGTTGGCTTTTTTGAGCGGCAGTTCTGTTTGGTTACGACCCCACCGTGCTGTGGAGCCTTGTTTTTTTATATTCTATAGAGATCATTTATATGAACGCCTTCAATAACGGAACAGGTAAAAGCATCGGTAGCAAGAAGTTATTCCTTTTTGAAATATTTGTTAATCAAAACATGGAAGAAGGTAGCATTCCCGTGGCATTAACCCCCTCAGCGGCTCATGAATTTGACCGTAAGGATATAGAATATTTTATCCCTGAAGATTTTTTAACCGAGTCAGAGTTATTAGCACTATATAGGCAGGGTCACAGGGAATCAGAACTTGATAAATTCAAGATAAAGTTAGCTGAATCTATTAACGATCATTACAATAAATCACATAAACAAAAGATAGATATGGGCTTTTTGCTTTTTAGAGAGTTTTCCTTCTTGTTTGATACCGTATATTCAAAATCATATCTAACAGAAAAAATAATAGAAAAAACAAAACCTTCCTCAATAACTTTACTAACTGACAAATCTTATCCTCTCCAATTAAAAGAAATAGATACTTTTTCTGAAAGAAATTCCCTTGCAAACATTACATATTTTATACTGAAAGAAATTTGCAGTCACACCGGGATAGAGTTTAATGTTTTGAGAAGCACAGAAACTTCTCGGCTTCGCCGACACAAAAGAGTGCGAGGGGGTTGGGTGGTTGAAAAAAAAAGAACCATTTTAAGACGAACATGTCGAAGATTAATAATAATATTATCTATAGAAATGAATAATCTTTTATGTTTCAAGAAAAACAGTGTGCTCTTTTATACTTTAGATGTTGGAGCTGAAAAATGGATCAAAGATTTTCTCAGGGGGAAAAAACATAAAGTTTTTATATTCCTAAAAGATAATTCCAGGCTAAAAATATTTTCAAAATTGATAAATAAAAACCTTCTGACATCTAGTCCATCTTATCCAGAGTCCTCTGATAAATTTGATTACAAAGAAACCGTTTTAGAGTTAAATTCACTTTGCAACGTTAAAGTTAACGAGCTATTAGAACCATTTATGGATGTTATTATCAGCCGTTGGATACCAACAATATATTATTATTTCACTCAATGGGAATCTATTATTAAAAAAAGGAATGTTAAATATATTGTTCTTACTTCTGCTTCAACTTTAAAAGACATGTCCCTGATATCAGCGGCAAAAAATTCAAAAACTTCTAAAAGTATCCTCGTATCGCATGGGGATAATATTTTCGATAATCCCAACTATGATTACGGAGGAGTGCCTATCTATTTTTCAGACTACTTTTTTGCCAGCAACGCGGAAAGAGCTTCTTATTATAAAGAGATAGTCGCTTCGTTAGGGATTGAAACAAAAGTTGCTCTGAATTCCGACAGATTAAGGAGCAGTATTATAAAACGCAGGAAAAAACATGGCAGGACGAAAGTTTTATATATACCAGGTTTTTTTATGGTCAACAAACTTAGAATAGACGGAGCGGAATATACAGCCAACTGGTATTATAAATTCCAGCGAGGCCTTATTAAATTTTTCTCCGAGCTGGAGGATTACGATTTTATCTGGAAAGGTACGGTAAATTTAAACGATGTTTTTTACCCCAGTCCAATTAAGTATTTTATAGAAGAATCAAAGTTTAACAATGTCTTTGCAAGGATTGATTCCTTTCTGGAAAATCTTAAAGAGTGCGATCTGTTTTTTACCGATTTGCCGTCAACAACTTTCTATGAAGCAATAGTTAATGGCTTCCCAGTTTTAGGCGCCTACAGGGAGGGTCTCAAGCCGCGGGAAGAAGTGCTGAAACTTTCTGGAAAATCTCTCGTACGTTTCAAGGAACTTGACGATCTAAAACCACATATTATTGAATTTTTAACCTCTGATCCTGAGCTTTATAGAGTTAATCTTCAGCTTGAGAATAAATCCCTGTATGATTCGTTAATAACACAAAAATAACTCCATGAAACAATTTGTAAAAAATCATTTAAAAAGATTTCCTGACTTGTATTATTTCATTTACAGGATAAACCGAAGCATAAAAAACTACTCTATAAAATCAGGGTATTTAAAAAATATAGAGAAAGAAATGGAAAAATTGATTTTGCCCAATCCTCGATATATAAAAAAAACTGTGCCTCAATCTTCTTTATATTATTGTACTCCTTCTGAGTATGAGAAAGAACACTTACTGATTACTAACAAATTTTAACCTTGCTTAATGGGGGTTACTATAATCTTATGACAGCTT
>Ga0187833_10003213_pt1 | contig 16735 bp, 16 predicted proteins | sample ETNtaG_37_FD_167968 | JGI IMG/M metagenome (GOLD analysis project Ga0187833, IMG submission 167968) | Marine microbial and viral communities from oxygen minimum zone, Eastern Pacific Ocean - ETNP2014_SV_400_PacBio MetaG (Illumina Assembly) | ecosystem: Environmental > Aquatic > Marine > Hypoxic...
GCGCCAGCTGCAGTGCCGGGTAGCTAAGTACGGACGAGATAACTGCTGAAAGCATCTAAGCGGGAAACTCACCTCAAAACTAGTTCTTCCTATAGAGCCGTGGTAGACCACCACGTTGATAGGCTGGATGTGGAAGCGCAGTAATGCGTGTAGCTGACCAGTACTAATAGCTCAATTGGCTTGATTTATGCACTGAAAAAAATTTTTACTAAATTTTAGATATCATTATTACTATTATACAAACTATTTAATAAACAATTACTTGTACTGTAAAATTAGAATGGTTATATATTTTTCTTAAATAAATAAGAAATAAACTTTTACTAAATTTAATGTCAACTAAATAGGACATATACTTTTTTCAATCATGAAAGTTTTAGTTACAGGAGCGGCGGGGTTCATTGGATCACATCTTTGTGAGGGATTATTAAAAAAAGGCTATAAAGTTAATGCATTAGTTAGATATAATTCTAAACAAAATAAAGGCTGGTTAGAAAATATCTCAAATAAAAATTTAGAGGTAATTTTTGGTGATGTTACCGATTTTGATTCTGTTAGAAACGCTATAAAAAATTGTGATTATGTTTTTAATTTAGCTGCAAGTATTTCAGTTCCTTATTCTTTTCAAAATCCTCAAACTTTTATTGATACTAATATAATAGGTGCTTTAAATATATTTAGAGCATCAGCTTTAAATAAAAAAAAAATAAAAAAGATAATACAAATATCTTCAAGTGAAGTTTATGGAAATAATTTAATTAAAGATAAAAATATTTTAACCGAAGAAACAATTACTGTTTCAGAGTCACCATATGCCGCTACAAAAATTGCTTCAGACAATTTGGCAATATCGATGCAAAAGGCTACTGGACTTCCAATTGTCATTGCAAGACCATTTAATACTTTTGGTCCAAGACAATCTCTTAGAGCAGTAATTCCCACATTAATTACTCAGTTTATCTCATTAAAAAATAAAAATGATAATGTTAAAATTGGTAATCTAAATACTAGTAGAGATTTTGTTTATGTTGCGGATACTGTTGCTGGCTTGATTAGTTTATTAAAAAAATCATGTAAGCCAGGTGAAGTATATAATATTTGTACTGGAAAATCATTCTCAATTAAAAAAATTATTAGTAATTTAGTTTATATTACAAAAAAAAACCCAAAAATTTTAATTTCAAAAAAAAGACTAAGATCAGCTGATGTGATTGATTTAAGGGGCTCAAATAAAAAATTATTTAAAAGCAACAAGTGGTCTCCAAAATATAAAAACTTAGATGGATTTAAAAAAGCTTTAAATGAAACTTATGATTGGTTTAAAGAAGAGGAAAATCTTAAAAAATATACAAATATAAAAAATTATAATGTTTAATGAACAAGTTAAACTTCATGAAAATTGGTACCAGAAAGATTGGTCCAGACTTTCGACCTTTAGTTATATTTGAATTAGGAATTAATCATAATGGAAGTTTAAAACTAGCAAAAAAAATTGTAGATGATGCTATCAAAGCTGGTGCTGAGATAATAAAACATCAAACTCATATACCTGAAGATGAAATGAGTTTAGAGGCAAAAAAAATTGTACCTATTAATGCAAATAAAAATATTTATGATTTAATTGAAGAATGTTCATTAAATGAAACAGAGGAGATGGAACTAAAAAAATATATAGAGAAAAAAGGGGCAATTTTTTTAAGTACACCTTTTTCAAGAAAAGCTGTGGATAGGCTTGTAAAATTTAAAGTTAAAGCTTTTAAAATAGGAAGTGGTGAGTGTAATAATTACCCATTAGTTGATTATATAGCTTCATTTGGAAAGCCTATTATAATCAGTACGGGAATGAATGATATTAATTCGATAAAAAAAGCCATAAAAATTTTAAAAAAGAGGAAAGTTCAATATGCTATTCTTCATACAACGAACTTATACCCTACGAATCACAATCAGGTTCGCCTAAATGCTTTGACAGAATTGAAAAAAATGTTTCCCAATACAGTAATAGGTTTATCAGATCATACCGGAGATAATTTTACATCTTATGCTGCAATTGCTATGGGGGCATCGATAATAGAAAAACACTTTATTGATAATAGTTCAAGGAAAGGTCCTGATATTTCTGCATCAGTCAACACTAAGCAAATGATGGAATTAATTAAAGGAGTAGATTTGATTCACAAAGCAATCCCAGGAGGAATAAAACCCATCTCGAAAGAAAAAAAAACCGCAAATTTTGCATTCGCCTCAGTTGTAGCTAACAAAGATCTTGAAAAGGGTACCATTTTAAATAGAAATAATATTTGGGTGAGAAGACCAGGAAATGGAGATTTTAGAGCTGAGGAATATTATTCATTAATAGGAAAAAAAATAAAATTTAAAATAAAAAAAAATACGCAAATAAAAAAATTTCATTTCAATTGAAATTTACTCTAATGAAAAAAATAAATATAATTTTTTTTTCTGCTAATAGGGCAGAATATGGGCTTATTTATCCTTTTTTGAAAGTTTTTTTAAAACATAAAATGTTTAATGTTGAACTTGTTGTTGCTGGCTCTCATTTTTCAAAAAAATTTGGATTATCAATTAAAGAAATTAAAAATGATAAGATAAAGTATACTAAAATTAATTTACCACTAAACACAAATACTTTTAGTAATACATCAGATTATTTTAGTAAATTGCAAAAAGAAGTTAATTTGTTTTTAAAAAAAAGAAAAATAGATTTAGTTTTTTTATCAAGCGATAGATTTGAAACGTTTGCATTTGCAATCTCCTCATATTTAAGAAAAATACCAATTATACATTATGAAGGTGGAGACATAACAGAGGGTGGTGCATTAGATGATAATATAAGGCACGCTATTACAAAAATTTCAAATATACACTTAACTTCAAATAAAGACTCTTTAAAAAGAATATTAAATATGGGAGAAGAAAAATGGCGTTGCTATAATGCTGGTTATTCACCTTTTTATTCAATGAAAAAACAAAAGTTTAACAAAAAAAAAATAGAGAAAAAATTTTTGCTTAATCCAAAAAAGCCATTAATATTATTTACATTTCATCCAGTTGTAAAAGATGAAAATGATCAGAGAAAAGATGTCGATGAAGTTTTCAAAGCTCTTGAATATTTGTCAAAGGATAATCAAGTTATAATTACTTACCCTAATTTTGATCCTGGATATCAATATATTATAAATAAGATTATAAACATAAAAAAAAAATTCAATAATCTCAAAATTGTGAAACATTTAGGTCGTGCTAACTACCATTCATTACTTTATTATATTGGGAAAAATAAAAAAGGCTTTTGTATGGGAAACTCTTCAAGTGGTATTAAGGAAACAATTTTTTTTAATTGCCCTACTCTAAATATTGGTAATAGACAAAAATCAAGGTTAAAACCTAAAAATGTTGTTGATGTGATAGCTAATAAAAAACAAATAATTAGTAAAATTAATAATGAATTAAAAAATTATAAACTGGGTGGGAATCCATACAAATTATCTAAAAAATTTGAAAAAAACACAAACAAAATAGTAAAAAAATTTTCAAGAAATGATTTAAAATATAAAAAATGCACAATTTAAAAAAAAATTTTCCGATTATTTACAGAGACCAGAATATTTCTGAGGCGATAACCAAAATTTCAAAATCTAAAATTAAAATACTATTTGTAGTTAATAGAAAAAATAAGCTTTTAGGATCTATTTCAAGCGGTGATTTAAGGAGGTCGATAAGAAAAAAAATTGATTTAAATCAATCAGTTAAAAAAATAATGTTTAAAAAACCTAAATATTTTATGAATAAAGATAATGACCTATCATCTATGAAAGAATTCATTTGCATCCCAGTCGTAAATAAAAGAAAAGAGATTATTGATTTTGAATTTAGCAAAACTTTAATTCAGAATAAGAAAAATACTATTTTTTTAATGGCAGGTGGTAAAGGCTCTAGATTATTACCATTAACCAAAAAAACTCCAAAACCACTTTTGAAAATAAAAGGAATACCAATTATAGAAAAAATAATTTTAAATTTTATAAATCAGGGGTTTAAGAATTTCACAATATCAGTTAACTATCTTGGCCATAAGATTAAAAAATATCTTGGGAATGGTGAGAGGTTTAAAGCAAATATAAATTATATTAATGAAAAAAAATATTTAGGCACAGCTGGATCTTTATCATTAATTAATTTTAAAAAAACAGTGTTCCCTTTAATAGTTGCAAATTCAGATTTAATTTCAGAGATTGATTATAACAATCTTGTTGATTATCATAACAAAAAAAAAGCAGATATAACAATTTGTGGTAAAAATAAATTTTTTGAAATGCCATATGGAGAAATTTTAGAAAATAATGAAAAAATTAAAGCAATAATAGAGAAACCAAAAATTTACCATCTAGTTAATGCAGGAGTTTATGTTATTGATAAAAATAACTTAAAAAATATTGTTAGAAATAAAAAATTAATGATGAATGAATATGTAACACAACAATTGAAAAGAAATAGAAAAGTATTTTGTTATCCAACTTATGAAAATTGGATAGATATCGGAAACAAAATAGATTATAAAAATAATAAATAGCTTAACTGAATTTTGGTTTATGAAAAAAAGTTTTAAATTTATTAATTATTATGAATGAAAAAAGGGTTGTATGCATAGTATGTGCAAGATATGGGTCAAAAAGATTAAAAAATAAAAATCTTAAAAATTTATTTGGAAAACCCTTGATTTATCATACAATCAAACAGGCAATTGCTTCAAAAATATTTGATAAAGTGATCTTTTCGACAGATTCAGATAGGTTAAGGAAAATGGCAGTAAAATTTGGTGCCCAAGCTTGGTTTATTAGACCAAAAAAACTCTCAAATGATAAAGCTGCAAAAATGCCAGTGATTAGGCATGCAACTTTAGAAGCAGAAAAAAAATTCAAAAAAAAATTTGATATTGTTTGTGATTTAGATGTTACATCCCCATTAAGAAAAATTAAAGATATTAAAAATGCTTACAGAAAATTTAAATTGTCAAACCAAGATATGTTGATTTCTGGAAATAAAGCGAGAAAAAATCCTTTTTTCAACATGGTTCAAAAAAAAGGAAACTCACTAAAATTAGTAAAAAAGCCCAAGAAATTTTATGTAAGAACACAAGACGCTCCAATAGTATACGAGCTTAATGCTTCAATTTATTTTTGGAAAAGAGAGGCATGTTTTAAACAAATAGGACCTTTTTGTAAAAAAACTTATTTTTATGAAATGCCCTATCAAAGGTCTATTGATATAGACACATTATCTGATTTTAAACTTGTAGAATTTTTTGGAAAATATGAAAATTAATTTTAAAAATTTATTTAATTTAAAAGACTATAAAATTTTTATTTTAGGTGGCAATGGTTTAATTGGATCTCAAATTGTAAAGGCATTAGAAGAGTTTGGTGCATCAATAACAGTATTTGATTTAGATATAAAAGGTAGAAGAAATAGCTCAACAACTAAGCATGTTAAGTTTAATTGTGCTAATGAAAAAAATATCAAAAGTTTTTTTACAAATTATATAAAGAAAAATAAATGTCCTGACGTATTCATTAATGCCTCTTATCCTGTTTCTAAAGATTGGAAAAAAAATACATTTAAGGAAATTAATTTTAATTCTTATAAAAAAAATATTGAAATACATTTAAATAGTTATGTATGGATCGCAAAGAGTATTGCAGATCAAATGCTAAAAAATAATATTCATGGAAGTATTATACAATTAAGTTCAATGTATGGTATGCTAGCACAAGACAGCAATCTTTATAAAAATACTAACATTAGTGAAAATATGACTTATGGAATAATTAAGAGTTCAACTATTCACTTTACAAAGCAAATGGCATCTTATTATGGTCAATATAACATAAGAGTTAATAATTTGATTATTGGAGGTATCAAAGGTCACATTAAAGGAAGTAAAAAAAAGCAAGATAAATTTTTCATAAAAAAATTTAATTCAAAAGTTCCTTTAAAAAGAATGGGTACACCTGAAGAAATTCCCTCATCAGTAATTTTTTTAGCTTCACCTGCCTCATCATATATTACTGGTTCTAATATTGTAATAGATGGTGGATATTCAATAATATGAAAAAGAACAAATCAAATCATTCATATTATCAAATACCTTGATGGACGCTTTAATCATTGGTTATGGATCTGCAGGCAAAAGACACGCAAAAATACTTACTTTATCAAAAAAAATAAAGAAAATTTATATAAAAACAAATCAAAAAATTAAATCTTACAATAAATTTAATTTTATTAAAAAAATTAATAATTTAAATCCAGACCTTATAGTGGTAGCTAATGAAACAAACAAACACTACTCTGTTTGTAAGTCTCTCGAAAAAACATATAGGAATAAAATAATATTTTGTGAAAAACCAATTTTTAATAAATTTTATAACTTCAAACCAAAAAAAAATAAATTCTATGTTGCTTATAATTTTAGATTTCATAAATGCTTACAGTATATTAAAAAAAAAATTAATTTAGATAAGGTTTTTTTTGTAGAAGCAGAATCTTCCAGTTACTTACCACACTGGAGAAAAAATATAGATTATTCAAAAAATTATAGCGCTTTTCCCAATAAAGGCGGTGGAGTACTATTGGATATGAGCCACGAAATAGATTATTTGAAATGGCTATTCACAGATTTTAAAATTTCAAAAATATATAAAAATAAGATTTCAAATTTAAAAATTTTATCTGAAGATATTGCTCTAATATTTGGATATACAAAAAAAAATACTCTAATAAAAATTAAGTTGACTTATTTTAATAAACTTCCAAAAAGACATTTAACAATTTGTCTTAAAGATGGAAGTCAAATATATTTAGATCTATTAAATTCTGAAATAGAATTATTTAATAAAAAGAAAAAAAAAACTTTTCGATTAGAAAAGTATTCTCAATTTAATACTACAAAATATATGTACTCTCAAATGTTAAGAAATAATTTTGAAAATATTTGTACTATGAATGAAGGATTAGATTTATTAAGACAAATTGAAAAAAGTAAAAAAGTAAGTATTTAATTCACTCATTAGTTTTAAAATTATTTAAACATTAAATTGTCTTTAATTATAAAATTCTAATTGTAAAGTATTATATTTTCCCAATGTTGGGTCAACTAGCCAAAAAATATGTTGGTCGTTTTTTCTATCATCAATATATTTCCAATTTCTCTTAAAGTGATCTTTTAAAAATTTGGCATTTGCCGCTCTGCCGTCGCAAACTATTATAGTTCCAGGAGTATAAAAATACTCTAATTTTAAAATATCTGATACCATTGGCATCATATCTTTATGTTTTGTGCTAATACCGTTTATATTTTTTTTTACTACAAATTGACCTGGTCCATCTAAATATATAAAATCTGGGTTACAAAGAGGTAATTTTTTATATTGAGTGCAGATTCTATTATTAAAAGTAGTCATTTCCACATCTGAAAAATGGTAATTAATTTTTATTGGATTTTTTATACTTAGATATTTATGAAATTTTTGAATTGTATTTCTAGTAATATTTAGATATTTTTTTTCACTTTCTAAAACAAATAATTCAAATGGATTATTTCTTCTTAATGATTTAACGTCATGAGAAAATTTATCTCTTAACTCTCTAAGTGCTAAACTAAATATAAGAGTTGACCAACCAGAACCAAACTCAAGTATTGTTGTTCTTTTGTTAATTAATATATATTGATACAAGTTATAAAGATCGTCTAATTCTGGAATAAGTGGCTCAATTAAGATCATTTCATTTACCGAAGGTTTTTTTTTTTTAGATAAATCGACTAGTAATTTTAAACCCTTTTTAATAAAAAAATTTTCAATAAACTTGCTGTTCTTGTTAATAGGTTTTTTACACCTGTAAGAAGTTTTCATAAATTTTATATCAAATTGTTATTTGTAAGCATTCGTAAAACATTTATTTTATAATACTAAATATTTCTCCTATCTTGATCTGCGTCTGCTTTAAAAAATACCATTTTTTTATCAGATGTTTCATAAAAAATATCGATATTTTTTTTAATAAAAGGATTGAAATATATTGGAATAACATTTCTGTCTTTGGGTAATTTTATTTTAAATCCAGATTTGACTAATATATTTGAAATATTACCAGTACATAACATGTCGATATATTCATAATTTTCTTTATCTATCAAATCTTTAAGAAGATAATTTATTTTTCCAAGTTCTCTTGGAGAACCAATAAAATCGACCAAAGAAAAGATTTTTCTATTATACTTTTTAAAAAAAATCTCCCTTCCTATTAAAAGATTTTTTTTGTTAATTATATAAAACTCATATTTGAAACTAGGATTGTTAAAATATCTTTTTTTAACATATGATTTACTCTTAAAAGGTAAATTAGTTATATTTTTATTAAATTTAATTTTTCTTATAACTTCATCAAAAGTTGTAACTCTCTCATAAAGAATTTTATTCCTTTTAAAGTTATATTTAAATTTCTTTTTTATGTTTGAAATTTTAAAAATTTTAATATTTTGGTTTAAAAAATAGTGGTGCACCATTTGTGAAGTGTATCTATTAAAAAATTTTTCAACTAATGGTTTCATATTCAATGGATTTGTTCCTATTCCACAATAACTTTTTGGCTGAGTTTTTTTTAGCATGTTCTTCATTGTTTCAATTCCAAGAAAAGGAAATTTTATATCTGGCTTAACCAATAAAATTGATCCACATATATGTAGTTTTTTTTTATTTTTTGAATACGGAATAAAACCTTGTATTGCATTTATTTTTCTATCTTTTTTATTAAGCGCAATCATAAAATTCACTTTATCTTTATCACAATACTCGTATTCAAAAATTTTCTTGTTTGTTCCACATAAATGATTTTTTTTCCAATAAAGCTTTATAAATTCCATAATTTTATTTATCTCTTTCTTTTTTGCCAATCTAAATTGAAAATTTTTTTTTATGAGATTCATGTTTTATTGTGGAAAATCATTGGTATCCAGCCGAGGTAAAGTAAATGGATTATTAGCTAACAAATTAGCTTCACCAACCTCTGTTGTGACACCAAGCGAAGCACCTAGTTTTTTAATTAATGAGAGAGTATTATCATTGTAAGCACCGTATGGATAACACATAATCCAATTTGAAGTTGGTGCACCAACTTCTTCTAAAAATTCTAAAGATTTCGTAATATCTTCTTTTTGTTTTCGAAAACTAATTTCATCGAGCCAGTAATGCATTGAGCCATGACTACCGATCGACATACCATTTTTCAAAAGTTTTGAAACTTCATTTGTATTCATATATAATTTTTCTGAAAATTCTTTTTGAGAAATTTTTACATATTTTTTAAATAATTCAATTACGATAAAATTTCTAATTTTTTCTGGTAATACACGTTGTAGCATTCTTTTAATATATATTATCTTTTCATTGTCGTACCGAGATGCTTTACCAACATTTTTATAATAAGATTTAATTTGTTTGTCAGTTATACCATTTTGCCTACATAAAATATTTAGATCTTGAATAACTTCATCAATGTCACTAACACATGAAAGTATGTGTTGAATAGAATGTACATTAAGTATTTTTGATTTTCTAATGGCTGCTTCTGGTGGAAAAAATGTGCCACTAAGCTTTCTAGAAAGCAATTCTGGCATAACATATTTTATATGGTCTTTAAAACCATCATCAAAAGTAAGCCAACAAGCATTTTTAGGTAAACTTTTTTTTTTTAATACTGCTTCAATAACTTCTTCCGAATTAATAATTGAATAATTTTCTTGGAGATAATCTAATTGACTTTTAAAACCTTTTAGCTCTAATCCTTTTATACCAGGATAATCACTATTTTTTATTGGACGAACATAATGATACATGACAATTGTTAATATTTGATTTTTTTTCATAACTTAGAATTGTAGAATAAAAATAAACATTATTATCTATAGTTCACAAAACAATAAATATTTAAATTCAAATTTTAACAACATATCTAAAAGCTTTTTTATTATAGCTTTTTAATTTCATTATTTTAGAGACTTCCTTTACATTTATAACTTTTGTTCTTTTAAGTAATTTTCTTCTTAGCTTTCTTGATTTAAAATTATTTAAGATACTAATTCTCTCTTTTTTACTAGAGCATTCGGCATTTACACTTAGAATGCTAACCTCTCTTAATATTAAAGGTAAAATATTTATATTTGATATATTTCCTAAAATATTTCCAATTGATATCAAAATACCTTTTTTAATTAAATATTTTAAGCAAATAGACATTACATCACCACCTAAATTTTCAAAAACAGCTGAATATTTTTCATTTAATAATGCAAAATTAGGGGTTTTAAGAAAATTTTTAAGACTATATATTTTTTTTACACCCATTTTTTTTAAAATTATATTATTTTCGGTTTTGGAGGTTATTGCTTCTATATTTATACCAATATTTGTAAGTAAAAATATTATAAACATACCAACATTGCCTGTTGCTCCAGTTACCAATACAGGATTTTTTTTATATTTTAAAATTGTTTTCAAAGATTTATTTAATGCCTTTACGGCTGTAAAACCTGATGTACCAATCATCATAATTTCTTTTGACGTTAAACTATTAGGCAATTTCTCTACCCAATTTTCTGGTATTGTAATATATTCTGAAAAAGAGCCATTTGTATCAACGCCAAGAGGGTGCGCTATTACAAATACTTTTTCATTTATTTTAAATTTTTTTGAATTTGAATAATAAATAGTGCCACAAGCATCTATGCCCGGGGTATGAGGAAACCTTTTAATCAAACCACTATGTCCTTGGGACATTAAAAAATCTTTATAATTTAAATTTGCATATTCAACTTTTATTACTACAAATTTTTTTTTAATATCTTCTTTTCTTAATAAATTTTTTTTAACAAACTTATTTGTAATCTTATTCTTTTCAGTTTTTACAATATTCAGAGAGGTATACTTAATTGGAAATTTAACGTTTCTCATTTTATTGATATAAAATAGTTATAATTTCCACTGGCAATCTTAATATTCTTATAATTCTTAACGATTGCACTAGTTTCAACTTTTAATTTTGTAATTTTTAATATTTTAATATCTATGTTTAAAATTGTTGGTTTATCAACTTTTGAATAAAAATTTGTCTTGCTGCTAGTTATTAAACAAACTTTACCTTTAAATTTTTTACTTGAATAAAGTGTTGCTACTATTGTTTGAAGCATTGCTTCTTCTAATAATGTTCCTGGCATCATTGGTTGATTAGTAAAGTGGCACTTAAAAAACCATGAATTTTTATTAATCTTTTTTATACCTGTTGCAGATTTTAAATTTACAATATTCTTTATATTATCAACCATCAAAAATGGATGAATAATTTTTGTTAATGATATAATTTTTTTTTTATCTAATTTTTTCATTAGACTCCTATAGTTCTTGATAAAGTAGAGATAATATCAATACCGTCCCATTCTGGAGTTAAATCAAAAGCTCTTCCAATTGGCACAATTCTATCAATACCTTTTATTTTATTTTTAATAATAAATTTCTTTATACTTTTAAAATCAGTCCCATAATAAGTAATTGTTTGCAATTTTTCTGAAGTATATTTTTGTAAATGATTTATGCCATTAAGATTAATCTCTAAGAATGTTCCAAAATTTATATTTTCAAAATTATCAAAACTTAATTTTTTGCTTTTTAATGTGATTAAATTAAAATTTTTTATATTAGCTTTAAATCTTTTATTTTTACCTAGCGTATAATTCATTAAATTAGAGATTTTTTTATTAGCGCCAGATAAATCAAGATCATATTCTTTATCTACTATCTTTTTCAATTCAAACCAAAATTTTTTTTTAGCAATATTATTTTTACCCAACCAAAATACACTATTTGGAGAAGAACAACCAAATTGATCCATGGTATAAGTGTCGTTGTAAAATTTTTTGGTTAAAATTTCCAAATCATTAGAGCTTAATTTTCCCAGTTTATTGGAATCTATTAATGATATTGAATATCTATCTGCAAATGCAAGATCTATACATCTGGGTTTTGTTTTAAATGTTTTAAATTTATTAACTGTGCTATCTCCACCCCAAATTATTCTTGCCTCTACATTTTTAGAAAGTTCGGAAGATATCAAATCTGAGTTATTATATTTTATTAGTAATAATCTATTAAAACTTTTTTTATAAACTTTTTTTATTGATAATTTTTTTAAAATATTGCACAACAATTTTACTTGAAGAAAATTTTTACTAGGAAGTCGAATTATATTATTATTGCCTGACAATAAACCAAAAACCATTGAATATGCAAAATTTGTTGGTACATTTGATGGCGTTATGTGTAATACAGTACCACGCCCCATTCTATTTTTAAAAAAACTATAATTATTAAATATTATTCTTATATTGCTTTCCCTGCACCAAAAACCAAACGAAATTAAATCTGGAAACTTTTTACATTTGCCACTATTCAAAACTTCTCTTGAAATTTCATTTAATAATAAAATTATATCTTTATCAAAAACATCATTTGGCCCATCTTTCAAATTAAAATTCCCAACTATAATTTTAATTTTCTTATTAATTTTAAGTGACATCACTACATCCTCTAAGTTCTGCATTGGGGACTCTACCTAAAACAGTAAAATACTTACCTTTTTTTCCACATGTACAATTATCAATACCATGAATTATGCCCATATCTTCAGTTAATATATTATGCCCAGGGTAACTTAAGGGTAATAAAGAAAGTGTTTGTATTAACCCAGTTTCTTTCATTTTACTTAGTTTTAATTTAGAATTTCTAATAAAAATGTCTGAAAAAATTGAACAATGAAAATATCCTTTTTCACACTCTAAAAAGACAGAACCAGTTTGTTCCATCATACCATAATAGTTATAAACCTGCTTTAAACCAAGTAAACTTTTAATTTCATTTTTGAATTTATTATTATTTACTCTCAATTTATACATTTTTTTCCATCCACCACCATGTATCAATATTCCTTTATTTTTTTTTAATTTAATTTTTTTTCTCTTTGCCTCTTTAACTAAATTAAACCATATTGAACTTGTGAATCCAAAAATAACAAACTCTTTATTTTCATTTTTTTTTAAATAATTTTTTAAAATATATATCTTTATTTTATTATTATTATCTAAGAGGAAATATTTATTATTGCAAAGCTGGCCAAAACCTTTAATAGCAGCACCTTTTGCTGACATGGATTCTCTAGAATTTAGAAAATTTTTATTTTCAATAAAGAAAATATCTTTATCTTTATTAATTATTTCTGAAAAAATTTTACTGAGTGCTTTTGATTGTAGCAATGAAGTTTTTGGATCTAAATTAATTTTTGATTGTTTTAAACTCGTTGTTCCAGAGGAGCTAAATGTTGAAATCTTTTCATTACTATTTTTTGAGATTAAATTAAAATTTTTGAATATAGAAGCATGGACAAAGGGCAGGTCAGATATTTTTTTTACTTTGGAAATTGAATTAAAGATATTATCTGAAATTAGCTTATAATTTTTTGAATATTTGTAGTGATACAGAGAAAGTCTTTTTTGATTTGCAAGAAACCAGGTATTTTTTTTTTTTATTGTTAAACCAAAGGGATCAGAATTATATAATGTTTTATAGTCTAGCATCTATTTTTTTTAATTCATTATAACTTATTTTATTATTTGATGTTCTTGGTAAATATTTTAACTTAATCAATTCAAAAGAGCTAATATTAAGATTCGTTAATTTTGAAATGGCGTTAATTAAATTTGTTTTATTATATTTTTTTTCAATAAAGATAAAAACTTTATTATTATCACTCAGACATGCAACTTTATAACCTTTTTGACTCATTAAAGTTTCTAAAGCACCAAGATCAACTCTGTTCCCAAATATTTTTGCGATCTTACTGATTCTGCTTGTGATATAGAAAAAACCATCTTTATCAAAATATCCTAAATCTCCAGTTTTTAACTTATAATTTTCTTCATTACTCTTTTTTAAATCTTTATAATTTTTTGAATATCCCATAAAGACATTTTTGCCCTCACAAATGATTTCTCCCTCTACAAAAGGTTTAAGTATTTTTTTGCCAGTATTATCGATTATGTAGATTTTATTTCCCGGTATTCCTTTTCCTATGCTTCCTATTTTTTTTTCAGAAAATTCAGGTTTTAAATAAGATATTCTTGGAGATGCTTCAGTCTGCCCATACATTGAAAAAAACTTTATATTATTTTTTTTGCAAAATTTTATTATTTCTTTTAATTTATTTTTTTCAAGCTTTCCTCCTGCATGTGTTAAGTATTTTAAAGTATTGATTTTTATATTTTTTAGACCAATTCTTGCAAGCATTTCATAAGTATAAGGGACGCCATTAAAAGATGTAACTTTGCTATTCTTTAAAGTTTTCCAAAATTCTTTTTCAATCAATGAATATTTAGAAATTATAATAGAAGCTCCAACTTCAAAATGTGTATTAATAACTGAAAGCATATAGCTATAACTAATAGGTAAATTTGTTATAGAAGAGTCTTTGTTATTAATTTTTAAATAGCTAATTATAGAATCTGTATTGCGTTTGAGATTGCTTCTAGATAATTTGACAAATTTAATTGATCCCATTGATCCCGATGTAGATAATAAAAGAGATAAATTTTTGTTTAATTTTTTTTTTTTATTTAGTTTATTTTTCATCAAACTTTGTCCAAAAAAACTATATACTTCTGAACAAATTTTTTTAAACATAGTTTTCTTTTCTTTAGATAAAAAAATATAGTTTGGTTGGTAGTTTTTAAAAATTTTAAGAATATTTTGTTTGGTAGTTTTTGAGTCTATAATTATACCAGCATGATTATTCATAATACAAAATATATAAGCAAGTAAAGAACCAAGAGAATTCTCTGAAACAATTAATATGAGAGACTTATTTTTTATTTTTTTTTTAATCTTATTTGTTTCTGTTAAAACTTGTTTGTAAGATAAATCAGAATATTCTTTATCAATAATTGCAATATTATTTTTAAATTTATTGAAAGATCTAAATAATCTCATGTTAAAGAATTTTATTTTTTCTTAACTAACTTGATTATTTTTTTTGTTATATTTTCAGAATCTAAACCATGATACTTTAACAAATAATCATACGTTCCAGTTGGACCAAATTTGTCTGGTAATGAAATCGAAAATAGCCTTGATTTAATTCCATTTTTTAATATTTTCTCAGTCATTATACTTCCCAATCCTCCAACTGACGTATGCTCTTCAATTGTTACAATCTTTTTATATTTTTTAAATAAAGTGATGATACTTTCATCTATTGGTTTTAAGGAGACGACATTAACAAGCCCAGCACTAATATTCATTTTTTTTAATGCTTCAACTGACAATTTAACTTGACCTAATACAGATCCATGTGAAAGTATTAAAATATCCTTTCCTTTGGTTATGGTTATATTTTTACCAAATTTATATGCATAATTTTTGTCATATAAATTCTTTGACCCGGGTATTCCAGTAAGTCTAATATAGCTTGGGCCTCTATCATTAAATGCGTAGTCATCTAAAATTTTTCCTAATTCAGAACAATCGGCGGGACATGTAACATTAAGATTTGGAATTGTTCTCATGATGGCAATATCTTCTAATCCAAAATGACTATTACCTAAAAAACCCATTGATAGCCCACTGCCCAAAGCGACAACGTTTACTTTATGCTTCATATATCCTAGGTTCATTCTTATTTGTTCACTTGCTCTCATAGAAAGAAAAGGAGCAAATGAGGTGACAAAAACTTTAAAGCCCTCATTAGCAAGGCCCGCTGCAACACCAATTAAATTTTGTTCACTTATACCTACAGAAATGTATTGCTTGGGAAATTCTATTTTAAATCTTGCAAGACCAGATGATCTTCCTAAATCTGCACTTAAAACTATTAATTTTTTATTTTTTTTTGCTATGTTAATCATAAACTGACCAAACATAGCCCTAGGTCCCATCCTTAGCCATTGTTTTGCATCAGTTGAATTGAAATTCATAAGCTAATTTTTGTTTATTGATTTTATCGACTCAAGGTATAGGTTTTTTGTTAATCTTCCATGATGCCAGTCATTGTTATTTTCCATAAAATTAACACCTTTACCTTTTATTGTTTTTGCTATTATTGCTGTAGGCTTAGTTTTTGAATTTTTTTTAAAAGCTTTTATTAATGCTGAAATATTATGACCGTCGCAACTATTCACATTCCAACCAAAACCTAACCATTTTTTTTTCATTTCTTCAAAATTCATCATTTTGTTTATAGCTCCATCATTTTGGTGGCCATTACAATCAACAACTATAAATAAATTATTTAAATTATTTTCTGTAGCTGTTATTGCTGCTTCCCACACAGAACCTTCGTAACACTCACCATCTCCAACAACAACGATAATTGAATTATTATTCTTTTTTTTTTTATATGATATAGCCAAACCCACGCCGAAGGATAAACCTTGGCCCAAACTGCCATTTGATGTTTCTATTCCAATAGATTTATTCATGATTGGGTGAGCAATAAATTCACTTCCATTTTTTTGAAATTGAAAGATTTCTTTTTTATTTTTAATAAATTTTTTACAATAAAGGATTGATAATAGTGTTAAAAAACCATGACCTTTACTTAGTATAAATCTATCTAAAGG
>Ga0187833_10003214_pt1 | contig 16734 bp, 17 predicted proteins | sample ETNtaG_37_FD_167968 | JGI IMG/M metagenome (GOLD analysis project Ga0187833, IMG submission 167968) | Marine microbial and viral communities from oxygen minimum zone, Eastern Pacific Ocean - ETNP2014_SV_400_PacBio MetaG (Illumina Assembly) | ecosystem: Environmental > Aquatic > Marine > Hypoxic...
CACCTGAAGTTACCAAAAAAGCAATAGACTGTTATTTAAAAGAGTTAGTATTAGAAGAAGATCCTTTTGATTATGAATATCTTTGGGAAAAAATGTATAGAAATACCATGGCATGGGGAAGAAAAGGAATAGGCATGATTGGAATATCTGCAATTGATCTTGGAATTTGGGATTTAATGGGCAAAATTAAAAAGAAGCCTGTATTTAAACTTATTGGAAATAGAACTAAGGAAAGAATTCCTGTTTATGCTTCAAAGCTGTATAGCCAACCTATAGATGAACTTCAAAAAGAGGCTGAAAAGTACATAAAAGAAGGTTTTAAAATGTTTAAAATGCGTTTTGGTTGGGGACCAAAAGATGGACCAGAAGGCGTAAAAAAAAATATTAATCTTGTAAATGCGGTAAGAGAAGTCATTGGTTATGATAATGATCTAATGCTTGAAGCTTATATGGGGTGGAATTTAGAATATTCTAAAAATATTATTCCGCAATTAACCAAATTTAAACCAAAATGGTTGGAAGAACCTGTTATTCCAGATGATATAGCTGGTTATGCTGAACTAAATGCTCTTGGTAAAATTCCAATCGCTGGAGGAGAGCATGAGTTTAATTTTTATGGTTTTAAACATTTATTGGAATTAAAAGCAGTTAGCTACATTCAGTATGATGCCAATCGTGTTGGCGGAATAACTGCAGCACAAAAAATAAATTTACTTGCTGAAAAATATAATATTCCAGTAGTACCACATGCAGGCCAAATGCATAATTATCATTTAACAATGGCAAGTGAAAATTGCCCATTTTCTGAATATTTTCCAGTAGATCAAGTCGAAATAGGAAATGAATTATTTTATTATCTGTTTAAAGGAGAGCCTGAGCCAAAAAATGGATTTATAGATTTAGATGATAATATTCCTGGATTAGGAATCTCTATTAATGAAAAATATAAGTCAGATTTTAAAATTGTCGAATAACTATAATAATATTTTTTTAAGTTCTTTCAGTGTAAATTTTTTAGGTTTTTTACAAGTTGTTTTAATTTTTTGTGGGTTTCCACTTATAGAAGCTTTCATAGTAGACTCGATCATATCAAGAACATGAAGTGATAACTCACCATTACACCTATGTTTTTTTTTCTTTTCAATACAATATAACATTTCAGACAAACCAACTCCTCTATAGTTTGCATTTGTTGATGACTCATTTGACCTACCACTTGCAGCTCGAATATTGATTTTGCCTAATGGCATTTTGTTAGTTTTATATTCTTTCCATTTACCACCTTCTTTAAGTGATACATAAACCGAACCACCAAACATATTAGGATCAGGTACAATAATTGATCCTTTTGTTCCATAAAGTTCCATATGATTTCTTTGGTGATTTACTACATCAAAGGATAAAGTAACTTGAATAATTACTTCGGAGTGAAATTTAATACTAGCTAAGTAAGTTGTTGGAGTTTCGACTTTAAATGTTTTTCCTTTTTTTGGACCCGAGCCATATTTTCTTCTTTTAAATGCTGTTAAAGCTATTCCTTGCACTTCTTTTGCTGGTCCTAAAAGATTAACTAAAGTTGTAAAAAAATATGGACCCATATCAATTGCAGGACCTCCTTGTTTTTGAAACCAAGTTTCTGCTTTTGGGTGCCAAGGTTGTACTCCAGGGAAAGCAAAAATAGTATTTCCAAGTTTTACTTCTCCAATTAGTCCATTTTCAATTAATTCTTTGGTTTTTTGCCCACCTCCACCTAAAAAAGTATCTGGAGCATTACCAATATATAGGCTCTTTTTTTTTGCAAGTTGCACAAGTTCTTTTCCATTTTTAAAAAAAGTCGCTAGAGGTTTTTCTGAGTATACATGCTTGCCTGAAAGTAAAACCTTTTTTGCTACGGAATAATGAGCTTGAGGAGTTGTTAGATTTAAAACAACCTCAATCTCTTTATCTTTTAAAAGTTCATTTATTTTTTTTGCTTTAATTTTGTATTGTTTAGCACAACGAACTGCTGCTTTCTCATTAATATCCGCACAAGCTATTATTCTAAAATTGTTAAAATACTTGTGACTTCTAAAATAAGTTTCAACAATATGTCCACAACCTATTAAACCTACTTTAAAAACCTTATTCATGATAAGGATTAAACACCTTGTCTTTGTTTAGACTTGCCTTCTCTATGAAGTTTTAAAGCTTCTTCATTTTCTTTGGTAGTTGGAATTTCTAAAGTCGGGCTTTCCCAATAAGCAGAACCTTCCAGCCACTGATAGCCATGAGTTTTTATTGATATTAAATAAGTAACATCAGATTTTTTTGCCCTTTTAAACGCCTCTTCTAATTCAGCTATTGTTGAAACTTCTTCAGATTTTGCTCCCATGCTTTCAGCATGTTTTGCAAAATTAACATCTACTAAATTTGGTGCTTTGGAAGTATTGAACAAGCAATTAAATTCTTTTCCACCTTTAAATAATTGAAGTCTATTAATTACTGCGTGACCACCATTATCGCAAACTATAATAATTAATTTGTTATTTGTAATTACTGATGAATAAATATCAGAATTATTAAGTAGATAGGATCCATCACCAACAAATACAATTATATCTTTGTCTGGATTGGCTATTTTGATTCCAAGAGCACCTGAAATTTCATAACCCATACAACTAAATCCCCATTCCGTTTCATGAGTATTTAATTCTCTTGGTCTCCAGATCTGAACCACTTCACCTACCAATCCTCCAGCAGCAGTAACCGCAATATCACTTGAATCAGAATTTCTATAAATTGCTCCAACTGCGTGAGCATAACTTGGAACTTTTTGGTTTGTTGGTCCACTTTCTTTATCAACATATTCATTCCAAGATTTAAGTTCATCTCTTGATTTTTTATACCAATCATCTGGCGCTTTCCAATTTCCTAAAGCTTGCGTTAATTCAGTCAATGAAACTTTTGCATCTCCTATAACTGATTGCGCCATGTGTTTGTTTGCATCAAATCTAGTTACATTGATTGATACTAAAGAAAAATTTAGATTTTCAAAATTTGCCCATGAACCAGTTGTAAAATCTCCTAGTTTTGTTCCTATAGCAATTGCAAGATCAGTTTGTTTTGCAAGATTGTTTGCTGCTTTTCCTCCTAACCCTCCAATTGGTCCAACAAAATGAGAATGGTCTCTTTTCATTGTAGAATATCCCATTACTGTTTGAGTAACTGGTATATTATGTTTTGAGGCAAAATCTCCCAGTTCATCCATTGCATCAGAGTAAAAAACACCACCTCCAGAAATAATTATTGGATTTTTTGATTTTTTGATTTTTTCAGCTGCTTCATTTATTTGAAAATCGTCAGGTCTTGGTCTCCTAATATTATGTAACCGTTCTCTAAAAAACTCCTCTGGATACTCAAATGTCTCTCCTTGAACATCTTGACATAAAGATAGGCAGGCAGGACCACAATCTGCTGGATCTAACATTGTTTGAATAGCTTGAGGTAAGGTTTGTAAAATTTGTTCTGGTCTTGTTATTCTATCAAAATATTTTGTAACTGGTTTAAAAGCATCGTTTTGAGTTATTCCAGGATTATTAAAATGCTCTACTTGTTGCAAAACTGGATCTGGAATTCTGTTTGCATAAGTGTCTCCAGGTAAAAATAAAATTGGTATTCTATTGCTCATTGCTACAGCAGCTGCTGTAACCATATTTGTTGATCCTGGACCAACAGAACTTGTGGCAACAAAAATTTGCTTTCTTCTTTTAGCTCTGGCATAAGCAATACCTGTTAAAGCCATATTTTGCTCATGATGACCTCTATAAGTTGGCAATTTATCTTGATTTTCCTCTAATGCTTGTCCCAAACAAGCTACATTCCCATGTCCAAATATTCCAAAAGCACCTGCAAAAAGTGGTTGCTTCTTACCATCAATTAAGATTTTTTGTGCTATTAAATGTTTAATGATCGCATGAGCACATGTTAGCTTTATTTTTTTCATTTTTGTATATATATTTTATTTTATAAAATCACACTAAGTAAACCAATAAATTATGTATAGCAAATTTGGACAATTTATCGATGGTAAGTGGCAAGAGTCAGAAAAAAAAGAAACTTATGAAGTTTTAAATCCAGCAACAGAAGAGGTTTTGGGTAGTGCTTCAAAAGCTTCTCCTGTAGATGTTGAAAAAGCTCTAAAATCTGCAGAAAAAGGTTTAAAAGTTTGGAGAAATACTGCTCCTTGGCAAAGAGCTTACATAATTAGAAAAATTGCAGACTTAATGAGAGAGAAAAAAGATATTCTTGCAAAATGGCTAACTTTGGAAGTTGGTAAACCTTTAGCTGAAGGAATTGGTGAAGTGGGTGGATCAGCAGATATATTTGAATGGAATTCAGAAGAAACTAAAAGAATTTATGGACAAACTGTTGAAAGCAGATTCCCTGATACAAGGGTACATATTTATTATCAACCTGTTGGAGTTGTGGCTGCTTTAGTCCCTTGGAATTTTCCACTTGTATTGGCTTCAAGAAAAATCTCTACTGCTTTAGCTGCTGGTTGCTCTGTCATTTGTAAACCTGATGTTATCACTCCAGGAACTGTAATGGAATTAGTTGATATTTGTAGAGAAGCAGGTGTTCCTCCAGGTGTAGTAAACTTATTATCAGGAGATCCTCCAACAATTGCTGAACAGTTAATAAAATCAGATATAGTAAAAAAAATCTCTATCACAGGTTCTACAAGAGTTGGAAAATTAATTTTGAAACAAGCTGCTGATAAAGTCCAAAGAGTTACTATGGAACTCAGTGGTCACTCCCCTTTTATAATTTTTGATGATGCTAATATTAATAAAGCGACAGATATTGCAATAACATCAAAATTTAGAAATAGTGGTCAAGTTTGTATTTCTCCAAATAGATTTTATATACAAGAAAAGAAAAAAGATGAATTTATTAATACATTTATTGATAAAGCAAAAAAATTAAAAATTGGTAATGGAATGGATGAAAATGTTCAATTAGGACCCTTAACAACTCAAAAAAGATTAAATGAGATAGAAGAGTTGGTTGAAACTACAAAAAAAGAAGGTGCTAAAGTTTTAATGGGAGGAAAAAGACCTGCGGGTTTTAATAAAGGTTATTTTTACGAACCAACAGTTTTTGATGATGTTAAAGATGATTTTACAATTATGAAGCAAGAACCATTTGGACCATTAGTTCCAATGTTGTCTTTTAAAACTTTTGATGAAGTTATCGAAAGATCAAACAATAATGATCTAGGTTTATGTAGTTATATTTGTACAAATTCTATGGATCAAGCACATAGAGCCTCTGAGTTAATGGAAACTGGAACTGTAGCCGTTAACACACCTGTTGTTGCTTTGGCTGAAGCACCATTTGGTGGTATTAAACAAACTGGATATGGCCGTGAAGGTGGCTCGATGGCAATAAAAGATTACTTAAATATAAAATATACTCACCTCGGTTTAAAAGGTTAATTAATTGAGACAAAATAAATTAAAAAAAATATTTAAAGAAGGTAAAACTGTAATTAACGGGTGGTTGCAAATTCCTAGTTCTTTTTCAGCAGAAGTAATGGCAAATCAAGGCTGGGATTCTTTAACTGTTGATATGCAACATGGTGTTATTGATTATCCAAATGCACTTCAAATGCTTCAAGCAATATCAACTACTGAAACAGTGCCTTTAGCAAGAGTCAATTGGAATGAACCTGGGCAAATAATGAAAATATTGGATGCTGGCTGTTATGGAGTGATATGTCCTATGGTTAGTAATAGAAAAGAAGCAGAAAAATTTATCCAGGCATGCATGTATCCGCCAAAAGGTTATAGAAGTTTTGGTCCAATTCGTGGACTAATTTATGGTGGAGGAGACTATGGTGAAAATGCAAATGATGAAATTCTTAAAATTGCAATGATTGAAACTAAAGAATCTCTAGATAAACTTGATGAAATAATGAGCACACCAGGCCTAGATGGAATATATATAGGCCCAGCTGATTTAAGTTTATCTATAGGTCAAAAACCTGCTTTTGATAATGCAGAAGGAACTCCAACTTACAATGAAATTGTAAATATTTTGAATCATGCAAAAAAAAATAATATTTTTGCAGGAATTCATAATGCTACCCCTGAATATGCTCAAAAAATGATTGATCTAGGTTTTCAACTTGTAACAATTGGGTCTGATCAAAGATATATGAGTGCTGGTGCAAAATCAGCTGTATCAAAACTTAAGTCAATTAAATCTAAAGAAGAGTCAAAAGCATACTAATCTAAGTGTCTGATAAAAAAAAAATTTTAATAATTCAAAACATTCATCAGAATGGTCTTCAATTGCTTAAAAATAACCCAAAGTACGAATTCGAAATAACTGATGATACTAATTTAGATAATTTAAAAAAAAAAATAATAGACTGTGACGCTGTTTCAATAAGAACTGCAAAATTACCTGGAGAAGTTATTGAACATGGAAAAAAATTAAAAATAATCTCAAGGCATGGCGTAGGTTATGACAATATCGATTTAAATTCGTCTAAAAAAAATAATATTACGATTACTATTACAGCAACAGCGAATGCAATTGCAGTTGCCGAACATGTGATGTTTATGCTTTTAACCCTTGCAAAGAGAAAAAGTATGTATGATCAAACTGTAAGGCAAGGCAATTTTTCTGATAGAAATAAATTACCTAAGACTATTGAATTATGGAATAAAAAGATTCTAATAGCCGGGTTTGGCCGAATAGGTCAAAGTTTAATTAAAAGATGTAAAGGCTTTGAGATGGATGTTTTGGTTTTTGATCCATTTGTAGAAGAAAAAATTATTAATAATCTTGGAGGATCAAAAGTGATTGGTTTAGGAGAAGCTGTTAAAGAAGTTGATTTTATCTCAATTCATATGCCTTTAAATGAAAAAACAAAAAATCTTTTCAATTTAGCACTTATGAAAACAATGAAAAAAAATTGTATAATAATTAATGCTGCCAGAGGTGGAATTATAAATGAATTAGATTTAAATGAAGCATTAAATAAAGAAATTATTTTTGGAGCTGGTTTGGATGTTTTTGAAAAAGAACCTCCAGAAAAAGACAATTTATTATTAAAAAATCCTAAGGTTTTTTTAAGCCCACATACTGCTGCATTTACCGAGGAATGTATGATAAGGATGGCTAAAGAAACAATTCAAAATATTATTAATTTTTTTGAAAAAAAATTGGAAAAAAACAAAATTATAATAATTTAATTTATATGACTTTTAATTTAAAAAAATTTGGCATGTTGGAATTATTAGTAATTCTATCAGGAATTTATGTTCTAGGAATGTTGATTTGGACTGCAAGTACTAGACCGGCTGTTGAAGCTAAAGCAAAACTGGTAACCGAAAACCACAAAAAAATTGTAGACTTAATTAATAATGAGGTGAATAGATGTGATCGTGCCGAAGAAGGTGCTCTAACTGTTTGGGGCGATCCTTGTAGTGGTGAATGGCTATCAGAAAATGTAATTAAATACATAGATACTAACTTAAATATAACAAACCCTTATTCCGATGAAGTCACAATTAAAATAGATCCAGATCCAAGATTGAAAGCCGAAGGAACAGCCGGTCAAACGGTTGAAATGGGAGTTATTTTTTTAATGTCACAAAATTTTCTATCAGATCCTGGATCTGAATGGATTGTCGGAACCTGCTTTAAATCACCTTGTGTTGCAGCAGGAAATAACGAGTTAACTTCAATCTATAGATAAAATTAATTATAAAATCTCTATATTGCAATCTTTTAAAGTTTTATTGAGATAATTATATCCTTTAATTGCATATTCTAAAGGATTGGCTTTTTTAGGATCTTGCTCAGCCTCAACTACTAGCCAACCCGAATAATTCTTTTGTTTCAAAATATCTAATAATGATTTGTAATCTATACATCCATCTCCCGGAACTGTGAAAATCCCTTCTAGGAATGCTCTCCTGAAACTTAAATCTTTTTTTAGAGAATTCTCTAAAACATTTTTTCTTATATCTTTACAGTGCATATGAATTAATCTTTCACTAAAATCGTTTATGACTTTTTTTGAATCGCCTTGAGCAAATAACATATGGCCAGTATCTAAGGTTAATTTAACACTATCATCAGTGTTTTCTAATAACCTTTCAGTATCTTTTTGTGTTTCAATAACTGTGCCCATATGTTGATGATAAGCTAAAGGTACTCCTTGATCTTCTAAATACTTTCCAATTTCAGAAATTTTTTTGCAATAAGATTTCCATTCATCATTATCCATTTGAAGTCTAGTAGATAACTTTTTATTTTGATCGCTTTGTATTGATCCTGAAACTTCTGCAAAAACTATACAAGGAGCTTTACAATCTTTAAATAAAGTAAGCTGTTCTTGAATAGCTTCTCTTTCTTCTTTTACCGAATTAGATCTTAAATTTGCTCCATACCAACCAGAGCATAATTGTAAATTAAATTCATTTAATTTTGGTAGTAATTCTGATGATTTCTTTGGAAATTTTCCTCCAGATTCTATTCCAGTATAACCTGCTTGACTTGCTTCCGACAAACATTGCTCCAATGATATGTTGCCTCCAAGTTCAGGCATATCATCATTGCTCCAAGCTATTGGTGCTATCCCTAATTTTACTGACATTATAAATATTTATCGCTAAGATATTAAATCATGTCTCTAATTCAAACAAAAAAAATAAAATTAGGAATTGTTGGTGGTGGACCTGGTTCGTGGATTGGACATATACATCGTATCTCCTCGAGATTTGACGACAAATACAAGATATGTGCTGGAGTATTTTCCAGAAATTATTCAGTATCAAAAAAATTTGGCTTGAACTTAGGAATAGCTCCTGATCGCTGTTACAAAAATTATAAAGAAATGGCTTTAAAGGAAGGCCAAAGAAAGGATTCAATAAATGTTGTTTCTATAATGACTCCTCCTAATGAACATCAAATTATTGCTCAAACTTTTATAAAAAAAAATATAAACATAATTTCTGACAAACCATTTGCTGGTTCTTATGAACAGGCAAAAAAGCTGTATAAATCAATAAAATCAAATAAAAAAATTAAATATGCTTTAACACATAATTATTCAGCTTATCCAATGGTAAGACAAGCAAAAAAGATGACTGAACAAGGAAAACTTGGAAACATTGAGTATATCAACGTTGAATATATTCAAGATTGGACAAAAGGTAATAAAATAACAAAACAGAACGCTAAGAAAATTTTTAGATGGAAGGCAGATAATAATATTGTTGGAGTTTCTTCTGTATTAAATGAAATTGGATCTCATGCATATCACCTTGCTATTTATATATCTGGTTTAAAAGCAAAAAAAATATTTGCCGATATCAAACAAATTTCAAAAACAATTAAAATTGATGAAAATGCTCAAGTAATGATTGATTTTAATAATAATGCAAAAGGTCTTTTCTGGACAAGCACCTCAGCAAAAGGTGGGGTATATGGTTTAAGAATTAGAATTTTTGGTTCTAAGGGGAGTATTGAATGGATTCAAAATAATCCTGGGTATTTATTATTTAATCCAGCTAAGGGAGCTGTTAAAGTTTTAGAAAAAGGATTTATTGAGGCTGAATTTTCAAAAAAATTTTCAAGAATAAAATTTGGCCATCCAGAAGGTTATATCGATGCTTTTGCGAATATTTATACAGAGTTTGCAAATTCATTGTTGTCAAAAAAGAAAAAAAAATATTTTTATCCTAATGAAGATGAAGGATTTGAAACTGCTAAATTTATAAATGCATGTACAATTTCTTCAAAGAAGAAAAGGTGGATCAGTTTATGATTAATATTGCTTTATTTGGGCTTGGAAGAATTGGTCTAATGCATGGTCAAAACTTATTTTTACATCCACAATTTAAACTAAAGTATGTTTATGACATTGACAAAAGTTTAACCAAAAAAATATCAAAAAAATTTAATTGTATTGGTATTAATAATCCTTCAATTGCTTTGAAGGATAAAAATGTTCAATCAATTTTTATTGCTACAAGTATAGCTGCTCATATAAAATTTATTATTGAGGCTGTAAAACATAAAAAAACAGTTTTTTGTGAAAAACCATTAGATTTGAATATTGATAAAATAAATAAATGTAAAAAAATCATTAGTAATTTAAATCCAAGAATACAACTAGGTTTTAATAGACGACATGATCCAGGGCACAATTCATTAAAAAAATATTTGGATAATGGAAAAATTGGAAAACTTGAAAAAATTATAATTACAAGTCGTGATCCTAAGCCTCCTCCACTTTCTTATTTAAAGTCTTCTGGTGGAATATTTAAAGACATGATGATACATGATTTTGATTTAATCAGATTTTACTTGGGGGCAGATGAGCTCAATACAATTATTGCTACAGCAAGTAATATTTCAAATAAAAGATTTAGTAAAATTAAAGACTTTGAATTAGCCACATGTGTCCTTAAATCAAAAAAGGGAGTCCAATGTGTAATTACAAATTCAAGGCATTGTAGTTTTGGTTATGATCAAAGAGTTGAATTATTTGGTACAAAAGGAATGATAATTTCGAATAATAAAAGAGAAAAAGAAACCTCTATTTACAATAAATCCACAACATCAATGAAAACTCCTTTAATGAATTTCTTTATTGAGCGATATAAAGAGGCATACAAACTTCAATTAAATGACCTAATTAAATTAGTTAAAAAAAATATTAGACCTCTTGCAAATTTTGAAGATGGAAGAAGAGCTATTATTATTGCAAATTCTGCTGAAAAATCCCTTAAAAATAAAAAAATTGAAAAAATAACTTTCTAGTTGATTCAACTGTGGCTTGAAATATAACCTGTTACCTTTACTTTTAAACCTAATGTTATATGAGTTTTCCTTTTAAAAGTTAACTTTTTAAAAATCAATTTAAAAGAAGGAAAATAATAATGAAAACAATAAAAAACTTAATCTTGGCATTTGTTGCATGGATAATGTTGTCTGTGTCAGCTTTTGCTGTAGATGTAATTGTTGTTTCACATGGTCAAGCTAATGACCCTTTCTGGTCAGTAGCAAAAAATGGTGTTGATTCAGCTTGTAAAGATATGGGAATTTCTTGCAAGTATACAGCTCCAGGAACGTTCGACATGGTTGAAATGGCAAAACTAATCGACAATGCTGTGGCTCAAAACCCTAAAGGCATAGTAATCACTCTTCCAGATGCCGCTGCTTTAGGCAAGTCAGTAAAAGCAGCTATTGCAGCTGGAATTCCAGTAATTTCAATGAACTCTGGTTCTGATGACTATGCTTCATTAGGTATCAGTGCACACGTTGGACAAACTGAGTTTGAAGCTGGTGTTGGTGGCGGACAAAAAATGAAAGCTGCCGGTGGTAAAAAAGCACTTTGCGTTAACCACGAAGTAGGTAACGTAGCACTTGATAGAAGATGTGCTGGTTTCAAAAAAGGATTTGGTGGATCAGTAGACATTATTGGTACTTCAAATGACCCAACAGAAATACAAAAAGCTGTTGCTGCAAAATTAGGTGCTGGTTATGACACAATTCTTACTTTGGGTGCTGGTCTTTCTGGAGAACCTGCATTAGCTGCTATAGAAGCTGCTGGAAAATTAGGAAAAGTAAGATTAGGTACATTTGATATGTCACCTAATATGCTTAAAGCTGCTGCTGCTGGAAAAGTAGAATTCTTGATAGATCAACAACAATATCTTCAAGGGTACTTACCTATAGTTATCTTTGCTCAATATATGAGATGGGGAACAATGCCTGCTGGTGTAGTGATGACTGGCCCTGGATTTGTAACTCCTGGTAATGCTAGTTCTGTAATTAAGTGGGCAGCTCAAGGCTACAGATAAAATAAATTATATTTAAGGCCCGCATTGTTGCGGGCCTTTTTTTTTAAGAATTTTTTAATATACTGATCATTTAAAAATGTCCGCAAAACCTCAAAGTATTGATGAAAAATCCGAAGATGAAAGATTAAGAAAAGTTTCTAAATTAAAAGTTATTCTTAATCGACCTGAACTAGGTGCTTTGGGTGGATCTATTTTGGTATTTATATTTTTTGGAATTATAGCAGGTGATACCGGAATGTTTAGCGCCTATGGCACAATTAATTTTTTAGAAGTTTCAGCTAATCTTGGAATAATTGCTATTGCTGCTGCAATGTTAATGATTGGTGGAGAATTTGATTTATCAGTTGGTTCAATGATTGGTTTTGCAGGAATTTGTATTGCTATCCCAGCAATTTATTGGGGCTGGCCTTTATGGACCGCTATTATTTTTGCTTTTGCAATAGCTGTATTAGTTGGTTATGCAAATGGATTATTGGTTGTTAGAACGGGTTTACCTTCATTCATTGTTACTCTAGCAATGTTATTTATTTTAAGAGGCGCAACTCTGGCATTGACAAGATTAATTACCGGTAGAACACAAGTACCAGGATTAAGAGTTTTAATTGATAATGATCCAGTTGCCTGGATATTTTCTGCTGATGCGTTTACAGGTCTTTTTGCATGGCTGGGATCTTTAGGTTTGATAGCATTAAGACAAGATGGAACTCCACTTGCAACAGGCATTCCAGCTTCAATTTTATGGTGGGTAGGTTTAACAATTATTGCTACCTGGATTTTAATGAAAACAAGATACGGGAATTGGATTTTTGCTTCTGGAGGCGATAAACTAGGTGCAAGAAATATTGGTGTACCAGTTGGAATGGTAAAAATTAGCTTGTTTATAGGTACTGCAATGGCTGCAACACTTTATGCATGCGTGCAAGTTCTTGATGTTGGTTCTGCAGATACAATGAGAGGTTTTTTAAAGGAATTGGAAGCAATTGTTGCGGCAGTTGTTGGCGGTTGTTTGTTGACTGGAGGCTATGGATCAGCGATTGGTGCTGCTTTTGGAGCATTGATATTTGGAACTGTTTCTATGGGAATTTATTATACAGATGTTGATACAGATTGGTTCAAAGTATTTTTAGGACTAATGATGTTAATCGCAGTAATATTTAATAATTTTGTTAGAAAAAGAGTTACAGAGAATAAATAATGAACGAATACATTGTAGAATTCAATAATATAAGTAAATTTTTTGGATCAGTAATTGCTCTTAAAGATGTAACAATGAAAGTTAAAAAAGGAGAAATAATGTGTCTCCTTGGTGATAATGGAGCTGGAAAATCTACATTGATTAAAACATTATCTGGAGTCCACAGTCCTGATGAAGGAGAAATTATTGTTGAAGGAGATAAAAAAATATTTGACTCTCCTCGTGATGCTTTAGATCTTGGAATAGCTACTGTTTATCAAGATCTAGCACTTGTATCTTTAATGAGTGTTACCAGAAACTTTTTTATGGGAAGAGAACCAACAAAAGGTTTTAGTCTTTTTAGAACTTTTGATGTTGATAAAGCAAATCAAATAGCAGCTGAAAGAATGGGACAAATAGGAATTGATGTAAGAGATCCATCTCAAGCAGTAGGAACAATGTCTGGAGGAGAAAGGCAGTGTTTAGCTATCTCAAGAGCAATTTATTTTGGTGCTAAAGTATTAATTCTTGATGAACCAACTTCTGCACTAGGAGTGCACCAAGCCTCTGTTGTTTTAAAATACATTGTTAAAGCGGCCTCACAAGGTTTAGGTGTAATTTTAATTACACACAATGTTCACCATGCTTATCCCGTTGGAAATAGTTTCACTGTTTTAAATCGTGGAAAGAGTTTGGGAACATATGCAAAAAAAGATTTGTCTAGAGAGCGACTTTTAGGCATGATGGCTGGTGGGGAAGAATTAGATAAACTAGAAGTTGAACTTAAAGAGATAGACCGTATTTCTAGTAATTAATTTTAACAATTTTAATTTTATTGTTATAATCAAAAATATAGAAAGGAGTAAATATGGCAAAATTTTATGCAATGGGTAATTACACTGCTAAAGCTTTCCAAGGTTTTATCAAAGATCCAACTTCAGATAGATCAAAAGCTGCACAAGCAGCTGGTGACGCTGTAGGAGCTAAATTGGTTTCTTACGATGCATTAAGAGGAGCATATGACTTTATAGTTGTTTTCGAAGGAACTTTTGAACAAGCGGCAGGAATTAAAGTGGCTACAGAAGCTACAGGAGCACTTACAAATATTACTATTTGTGAATCTATTAATTTAAGTGATGTTGCTGGAAATGCTGCAAAAATTGCTGGTGCTTACAAAGCTCCAGGACAGTAATACTTATAAATTTAACTCCTGGTCTAATGACCTGGAGTTAAATGCTTTTTTTAATGTCTATCCACCTGTGGTACTCATGTGTCTTGGAACACATTTTTCTTCTTTATCTCTGTCAATTACAAAATCATGACCTTTTGGTTTACGTAAAATAGCTTTATATATTACATCTTTTAAATGATCATTGTTATCACTGTCTCTTATCGGTTTCTTTAAATCTTCTTTATCCTCTTGACCCAAGCACATGTACATCTGTCCAGTACATGTAATTCGAACACGATTACAACTTTCACAAAAATTATGAGTAAGTGGAGTGATAAAACCAATTCTTTGGTTTGTCTCATGGCAGTGCATATATGTAGCGGGTCCTCCTGTTTTAAAAGGATCGTTGGTTAGGCCATATTTAGTTTCTATTAAACTTCTTACCTCTGTAAGTGGTATGAATTGATCAATTCTTTTTTTACCCATCTCTCCCATTGGCATTACTTCTATAAATGTCAAGGTAAATTGATTTTTCCCACACCATTTTACCAAATTCAAAATTTCATTGTCATTAATGTCTTTTAAAGCAACTGCATTTATTTTTATCTTCATGCCTATTTTTTTTGCTGCATAAATACCTCTGATAACCTTATCAAAATTATCAAATCTAGTAATTGATTTGAATTTATTTTTATTTAACGTGTCTAAAGAAATATTAATTCTTTTTACTCCTGCGTTAAATAAATCTTCTGCATAATGTTCAAGCTGTGATCCATTCGTTGTTAGAGTAAGTTCTTCCAATTCATTTCCTAACTTTTTGCCAATATCTTTAAATAATTTCAATATATTTTTTCTTACCAAGGGTTCACCACCTGTAATTCTGATTTTTTTAACACCAAGTTCGATAAATACGTGACATAGTCTTTCAATTTCTTCTAATGAAAGAAGATTGTCTCGAGGAAGAAATTTCATTTTTTCAGGCATACAATAAGCGCATCTGAAGTCGCATCTATCGGTGACGGATACTCTGATATATGATATTTTTCTTTTAAATGGATCTATTAGCATAAATTAATTTAATCATAAAAATTAATGTTTGTTAATTGTTTTCTTCTTTTATACTATTTATTGAAATATGAAAAATTTAAAAATTATTAATAGTGATCAATTAAAAGATTGGGCGGAAAATATTTTTAAGAACAATTCATTTAATATGATTGATGTTTCTTCAAAAAAAGAAACTTTTAGAAGAGCTTTAGCTACAGGAAAAATTTATGTTGGTAAAGAGGTCTTTAATCTTATTAAAGATAATAAAATGCCCAAAGGAGATCCTATTAGTCTTGCAGAAATTTCAGCAACGCTAGGGGTAAAAAAAACAAGTGAATTAATACCTTTATGCCATCCCCTCCCTATTGATCATGCCGCTACAAAAATAATTATAAATGAAAAAGATTATTCGTTAGAGGTATTTTGTATTGTTTCAGCTTTTGCAAAAACAGGTGTTGAAATGGAAGCAATTATGGGTGTAAATTCTGCACTTATTACCATCTATGATTTAAGTAAAATTGTTAATCCACACCTAAGAATTGACAGCGTAAAATTATTGATAAAAGAAGGTGGAAAAAGTGGATTATGGACAAATCCAGATGGTTTACCTGAGTTTTTAAAAAATATCTTTAGTTGATGAAAATAAGACTTGAATTATTTGGAGCAAGCAGAGACTTTGGTGAAACAGATTTTTTGGAATTAAATCTTAAAGAAAAAAGTTCTATAAAAGATCTCAGAGAAGAAATTATTAATTATGTTAATGAAAAGTTTAATGGTAATGAAAATTTTAAAAAAATAGTTGAGGCTTCAGCATTCTGCTCTGAAGACAATAATATTGTCTCGGATAATTACAAAATTACAAAAGAACAAAAAATTGGTATTATTCCCCCTATTGGAGGTGGTTAATGCTTCATGTTAAAGTAATAGACTTAAAAAAAGAGAAAATAGAAATCTCTAACGCAGAAGAATTTATTTCATCTTCAAAATTTGGCGCCTCATTGTTTTTTACTGGAACTGTTAGAGATGCTAATGAAAATAAAAAAGTAACAGGCATTACATATGATAGTCATGATACTTTAGTTATAAAAAGTTTTGAAGATATTTATAAAGAAGCTGTAGAAAAATTAAAAATTAAAGATAAAGCAGTATTTATTGAACATGTTAAAGGTTATGTAGAACTTGGAAAAATAAGCATCATTATAGCTGTAGCTTGCCAACACAGAGCTCAAACTTACATTTTATCCAGATATATTATTGAAGAAATTAAAAAAAGATCACCTATTTGGAAAAAAGAACATTATAAAAATGAGGAAAGTAAATGGTTAAAAGGAAATCCAATTCAATCTAGTTAACAAAACTTCTATTCTTATCTAAATCTTTAAATATTGCTTTAGAATTTGTTAACAAATATTTAGTATTTTTTCTTAATTTTTTAACCATTTTTTTTGCACCCATATTTCCTTTTATTTTTTTAA
>Ga0187833_10003216_pt1 | contig 16733 bp, 19 predicted proteins | sample ETNtaG_37_FD_167968 | JGI IMG/M metagenome (GOLD analysis project Ga0187833, IMG submission 167968) | Marine microbial and viral communities from oxygen minimum zone, Eastern Pacific Ocean - ETNP2014_SV_400_PacBio MetaG (Illumina Assembly) | ecosystem: Environmental > Aquatic > Marine > Hypoxic...
TGGAGATAAATAATGACCGTGTTTATACCTATGACACTACCTATTTTGATACAGATGATTTTCGATTCTATGTTCAACACCACAATGGAAGCAGGAACCGATTTAAAGTTCGGTTTAGGAGATACAGCAGTGATAAAAAGTCATTCCTTGAAATTAAAATTAAAAATAATAAAGACCGAACTGTAAAAAAACGGCTAAAAGTTGATGAAATAAATGAATATCTTGGTGGTCTGGAGGGAGATATGGTGTCTAAAATAACAGGTTTGTCGCCTAGCCAATTAACACCGAAGCTGGACCTTGAATTTTCGCGTATTACACTGACCGATAACAATTTTAATGAGCGACTAACAATTGATGCGAATCTTTCCGCAAAAAATGGGACCAGTAATAAACTTTTTGATCAACTTATAATATCAGAAATAAAACAAAATAAGTACAATCCAAAATCGGATTTTATTAGGATTTTACGTAATTTAAAAATTCAGGAAATGCGGTTTAGTAAATATTGTATGGGTTTGCTGCATGTCAATAATAATCTTAAACACAACCGCTTTAAACCCAGATTAATACAAATAAATAAAATTTTAGCTCAATCTTAAAAAAGGTGGACAATGGAATTATCTCATGAATTATTGAATTTAATTATCCGTTTTGGATTTAACCTGTCAGTTGCATTTATCATTATTAAACTGATTTATCAGCGAGATCATAACAATAATGATTTTGTGTTTACGTATTTTATGTTTAATTCTCTGATTTTCTTTTTTGCATCGATTTTGGGAAGTATCACTATTAACATGGGTTTTGCTTTTGGGCTGTTTGCTGTATTTGCTATTCTTCGCTACAGAACAGACCCCATCCCCATTAAAGAGATGACCTATCTATTTATTGTAATCACCATCGGGGTGATCAATGCTTTGAGCGGTGATGAAGTATCTTTTGAAGCACTGTTATTTACAAATACAGCATTGGTTGGACTAACCTATTTTCTTGAAAAATATTGGCAAAATAATTTGTTGGATTCTATGAATATTGATTATGAGAAGATTGAAAATGTTAAACCACAAAATCACGAAGCATTACTTGCTGATCTCAAAGAGAGAACTGGCTTAAATATTCAAGATTTCCAGTTTTCCAGGATGAACTTTCTACGTGACACAGTGCGGATCAAGATTTATTACAAAGAATAGATTAATAAAATTGTATATATTCCCCAATATGGTTTTTTTATTTCATTGATTTAGTAAGGTGTTAAAAAATATAAGATTTTACCTTGGGCATTGGCTACTAATTTTTTGCATCCAAAGTTCTTACGGATTAGATGATAATCAATCCTGGACCAGTGTAGGCTTTGAAAAAAAACTCCCTTACTCTTTTAAACTACAATTTGAACAGGAATTAAGATTAGATAATCAACTGTCTACATTTAAGCAAACTTTTTCGGAATTTTCACTTTCATATTCAGTATTTAAAGGTTTTAAAATAGAGCTTCCCTTTCGTTATATGGCTTACAAAGATAAAACGAAACAGCGGGTAAGCTTTAGCGGTTCATATAAATATAGCTTCAAACCTGTAAGCCTGAAACACCGTACAAAGTATCAGAGAACCTATGAGAAAGGAGAAATCCCTGAAGAGTTAATTAGAAATAAATTGTCTATTATGTACAAGTTAAATAAAAAGATTGAGCCCTATGTTTCCGGTGAATTTATTCAATTGCTTAATGCTCAAAATTATCCGCTTGATGAAACAAGGTTTTCATTTGGTCTCACATATGAACTTCCGAAAAAAAACTCAATGAAAATATTTTATACTCTTAAAAACGAAGATAAGACAAAAAAAAATCCCGATGAGATAGGTGTATTTGGTTTAAGCTACAATTTTTCCTTATAATAATATATCATAATAGAATTAGGATGTTAATGATCGCTCAAGAATACTAACCAATCAAAAACAGTATTTTATGAAAATAATTTCAATAACACTTTTATGGTTTTCTATTTCATTTTGTCAAACGACTAAACAATCTTCCGGTGCTTTAAATCCCAATATTGGTATGAGCGCAGGAACATACGCAAATGCAGGGACGGATAAAATGGATGTAGATGGGTTTTTTAATACAATTTATGTCGGGGTTACATTTTAGCCATGCGTAGGTATGACGTAGACTGGCTTCGGGTCCTGGCACTGGGTCTTTTAATTATTTACCATATCAGTGTTGTTTTCCAGCCTTGGGCTTACCTTATTTATTTTGTGCAGAGTGAGAAACCAGTTGAAAGCATCTGGCTGGCCATGGGTCTGATCAATATTTGGCGCATCCCTCTTCTGTTCATTATTTCAGGAATGGGTGTCTCTTTTGCCATGCGCAGGAGAAACTGGAAAGAATTGCTGAAAGACCGCACAAGAAGAATACTACTACCCCTGATTTTTGGTTCATTATTTATTGTTCCCGTTCACGGGTATCTCTACCAGTCATTTGTGGGTCTGGATCATATCTATTTCCCAAATCCAGGGCATCTTTGGTTTCTGAGCAATATTTTTATCTATGTTCTGGTTCTGTGCCCCGTTTTCTTTTATCTAAAGAGAAACCCCGATAACATCTTACTCAGGCTATTTAAACGGGTATTAAAATTCCCGGCAACACTATATCTGGTAACCATTCCATTTATTTTTGAAGCAGCGCTATTGGTTACGCCAGAACAAAGATTCGAGGCATATGCCAATACTCCCCATGGCTTTTGGCTGGGCCTGCTGGCTTTTTTTACCGGATTCCTTTTTATTTCGATTGGAGATGCCTTTTGGCAGGCGGTTGGAAAAATTAAAGGTCTTGTATTAGGTGTTGCCATTCCACTCTTTCTGGTTCGGATGATCTTATTTCAGCTTGGGGGTCCGTTTTATTTAATTGTGATCGAATCCTGGAGTTGGCTCTTTGCAGTATTCGGGTTTGGAGCGACCTATCTCAACCATCCCAGTAAAAAATTGACTTATCTGAGTAAAGCTGTTTACCCGGTTTATATCCTGCACATGATTTTCCTTTACTTGGCTTCAGACCTGGTTTTAGCACGCCCGGTCCATGTAGACCAAGCCCATACCATTATGGCCATTGAGGCAGGCAGTCCAGCTACCGAAGCGGGGCTTTTACCTGGTGATCAGTTAATTACGAAATTTGAAGATTGGAAACCGGGCGTTCCTCTTGAAATAAACATAAATAGGAAAGAAGATTCCTTTAAGATATCTGTTACTCCAGATGAGAAGGGAAAGATTGGTGCTGATTTTATCCATCCAATACCTTATTTTATTCCGACATATACAGAATCAGACATCACAACGCTCTCTGCGTTTCTTCAATTTATTTTGATCAATGTAATGACTTTCGGAGGCTGTTTTATAGGCTATGAAATAGTTAAAAGAATAAATTGGCTGCGACCTATGTTTGGTATAAAACCAATATCAATCAGAAAATAATCTGTCCTTCAGTGTCTAACTCCGGATAAGGCTCCCCTTTAGATTGGTAGACCTTTGCCGCTTCAGGATAAGAAAACTCGAACAGGAGTTTTCCAACCATATTTTTGTCCAACCTACACTTTTCATATAATCCCGCTTGTAGCCTTTGCCGTTGGGCTTCAAATAAAATAACTGCATTGGCCACAGATACATTCAAGCTTTCCACCATTCCCTGCATGGGAATTTTGATCTCGTCATCTACCGCATCCAAAGTTTCCGGTGAAATTCCATCCAATTCAGCACCCAACACAATAACAGATGGTTTGGTATAATCAACTTTACGGTAATCAATCGCTTTTGCACTGCCATTGGCAGCATAAATAGTAAAACCACTTTGCTTCAATTCAGAGATTACATTGGGTACAGAATGATGGATATGAAGGTTCACCCAATGATTTGATCCACTGGCAGATTTTAAATTCACACCCACTTTCTGTTCATTAGAAGAGATTCCATGTATATCACTGACCCCAACCGCATCGCAAGAACGAATAATAGCAGCAAGGTTGTGTGGCTTATGGATATTATCCAAAACTACCGTCAGGTCTGGCTGACGTTTGTTTAAAATATCTTTTATCTTTTGGAATCGTTCAGGGGTCATTTTATTAATTTAAATTACATCCAATGATTTCATCCAAATCTATAAAGAAAAAAGCAAAGGAACTTGGGTTTCATAAGGTGGGTATCGCAAAAGCAGAACCAACACCTAAAGAAAAAACTGATCTTGAATCCTGGCTTATGCAAGGTCACCATGCCACCATGGAATGGATTGTTAAAAGAAAAAAAGAACGTGGTGATATCCAAACTTATTTTCCTGAAGCAAAATCAGTCATATCGATTGGACTTAATTATTTTGTAGGGAAGGATCAGTCTAATATTCATTCAGACTACAAATTATCTAATTACGCTTGGGGAGATGATTACCACGATGTGATCAAAAAACGACTTTTCCAATTATTGGGATGGATTAAAGAAACTTATCAGGATGTGAAGGGAGTCGTATGTACGGATACTTCCCCTGTTATGGATAAAGTTTGGGCACAACGAGCCGGTCTTGGTTGGTTGGGGAAACACACAAATTTGATTTCGAGAGATCATGGAAGTTGGCTTTTTTTAGGGGAATTGATCCTTGATATTAAATTGGATTATGATGCTCCATTCAATGATGATCTTTGCGGGAGTTGTACTGCCTGTATTGATGCGTGTCCCACGCAAGCATTGGATGAATACCAGATCGATTCGGGGAAATGTATTTCCTATTTGACTATTGAGCATCGTGGCAAATTACCTGAGAATCAAAACGATCTCAAGGGCTGGATCTATGGATGTGATATTTGTCAGGAAGTGTGTCCATGGAATGAAAAATTTTCTGAGACATCAAATATTTCAGAATTTCAACCACGACAAGAAATATTGAATTGGACGAATGAAGACTGGCAAAATCTGGATGAAGAGCAATTTCGTAAATTATTTAAAGGTTCTGCGGTAAAACGAACCAAGTATGTTGGATTGAAAAGGAATATTAAAAATAATACATCACCCTGAGTAAGGTGAAGAATGAATCAATAATTAACTATATTAGAAATCTTTATAGTTCTAAGGAGAGTTTATCATGCCAAAAGTAGGAGTCGTATTATCGGGCTGTGGTGCCCAAGACGGTGCAGAAATTCATGAATCTGTTATTACACTTTTAGCTCTGGATCGGGCAGGAGCAGAGGTCACTATCATGGCACCGGATATGAATCAGTTTCATGTAATCAATCATTTGAATAATGAAGAAATTGAAACATCCCGAAATATTTTGATCGAGTCTGCCCGGATTGCCCGTGGGAATATTGTGGATGTGGCCACTGTCACTGGAGATGAATTGGATGCATTGATTTTCCCTGGTGGTACAGGTATGGCAAAGAATATTTTTGATTATGCTATGGCTGGACCGGATTGTACAGTAATAAAAGATGTACAACGCCTTACAATGGAAATCATAGAGGCAGAAAAACCTTTAGGAGTCATCTGCATTGCGCCAGTTATGGTGGCAAAAGTATTACAGAAAATGGGTCGAAGCGGAAAAGTGACAGGCGGTTGCAATGAGCAAATTACCGCAGATATTCATTCTATGGGAATTGAAACCGAATCAGCAGATGCAGATGAAATTGTTGTGGATGAAAAAAATAAGATTGTATCCACTCCGGCTTATGTGGAAGCGAAATCCATCAAAGAGTCAGCAGAAGGAATAGAAAAACTGGTTACAAAAGTATTAGAGATGATTTAGCATTTTGTCACTAAGTGCTCCTACTCCAGCACTCCATTATCAGTTCACGTCTATATTTTTCAATATAATTATCCTAAAAATTGAAATTTAATCGCACCGTGGATTCAATCGGTGAATTGGATCCCAATTGTTTAGCGAAATTAAAACCCATTTTCAACTTGTCTCCATCTTCCCAGCCAAAGCCGATCCCAGCAGATTGAAGCAATTTATCAGAATGTTCAGAAATATATCCAATATCCACCAAATCATTTGAATTGTAAGCCATGCCCCCATCATAGAATAGTTTTACCATGAACCAGGTATCAGTGAATTTTTCCGTGAAAACCAATTCTGTGTTTATTTGGGCCATATGATTCTCCAATTGTGATTTATAACCATGAGCACTCACTGACCCCAAACCACCAACGCCGAATTGCCGATAAATAGGTAATGATTTAGAGCCCATTCCCAAAATGAGCCGATTTCGTAAAACAACTCCTTTTGATACTTCCCAATTTGCCATAGCAATATGAATTAATCGTAGGGATGGATTAGCTAGTGTAGAATCCATTTTTAAGGTCATTTCCACTTTTGATAAAATCGCCAAGCCCGTCTTGAGAGGGGAATAAGATGCAGTCCTGAATGCTGCCACACCTTCCAGATATTCCACGTCTGTTTCAACCATGAATGGGTTATTACGTAAAACACTACTTTCATTGGTGAAACTCCAAAGATCTTGATTAACAGATATATCACTTTGTGTGACTCGAACAAATTTCCCTTTCACCTTTAAATGTGAGAAATCAAACCCAAAGCCTACTTCGAAACCGGTTTCATCCCAGCGATCGTAAAAATCTTGTCGACTCCAAAGGCTGGCCCAAGAATTTTCTTTTTCCGGAAGCCTAAATTCATCGTCGGTTCGCGCTGTTTTGAATCCACTGGCAAAGAGTGTTGCAGATCGATTTTTCAAAAGGGAAGATTCTAATGTAGTTCGCCCAATGAATTCACTCGAACTAAACCGATATCCCAGTGAAAAACTCAATCGAATCAAGGATTCATTTCTGTGATCCCAATTCCAATTCAATGGTACAAAGCGCAATCCTTCATTTCGGTTATATTGAAAAATCGTCGGTTTAGGGTGCACCCAGCCATCGCTTTGGTGTTGAGAGAATGTTGAGATTCCGAAATCCTTTTCTTCTGATGCTGAAGAGTCTGTAAAAGTTTCCCGATAGATGAGACCCTGGTCCAAACTGGCTTCAACAATTTTTCCATTTATCTGTGCCCCTCCATCGGTTTGAACATCGCCGCCAATAGCAACAATTTTACCATTAATGATTGCGGATGATAAAATATGAACATTACCACCTATAACGGTAATTTGACTTTCTACTGTGCCATAGACAGTGAGTACGCCACCTATTATTCTGATATTATTGGTTATGATTTCTGAGGAATCAATGGTTACATCCGAATAGAATCGTATTTCATTTGTGGTGAAAGATGTAGAATCACTTAAGGACGAACTGAATCCAAAAACTAAATTTATTGTAAGTAATGTTATAATAATCTTCATAGATTATTCTTGTTCAATAGTTATAGTTCCAAAAGTGGCGCGTAAGCGCATGGGAATGATGCCATTTTGGATTTGACCAATCCCGGATATTCGATTTTCGATTGATGAAATGTTTAAAGGAATGTCAGAATTCAAATTCTTGGTAGTGCCTGTTCCAAATATCTCTGCGTCAACATTCACAGGCATTCCTTTGGGGACACGGATAAAAATATCACCGGATCGTGTTTCTAAATTGAAACTGTAATCCTTTATGGATGAATCATAAGACAATTCCAGTTCAATATCGCCTGCAGTGGTATAAGCATCAACGGATCCAATAATTCCCTCACCCTCAATATCGCCACCAGATGTATAACAGGTGAGTGACCCGGTGATTTGTTCTATATCAATATCACCGCCGGATGTACTTACATCCACATGACCTTTTATAGATTCAAGGTCGATTTGTCCACCAGATGTTCGTCCGGTGAGATTAGCAGAAATCTCTTCCGCTCTAATATCGCCACCAGATGTTCGACATTCCACAGATTCGCCTTCAATATTTTCCAATGTGATAGAACCACCACTGGTTTGTGCATCAATATTCCCGGTCAAATGAAGGAATTCAAGGTCGCCACCTGAAGTAGATGCATTAAATTGACCATCGGAATTCACAATTTCAATATCACCACCGGATGTGTGAATGCGAATCAATCCTTCTACACGGGAGACGTCAATATCACCACCGGATGTGTGGGCTTCAATGCGGCCCATCAAATTTTCAAGGTCCAAATCACCGCCGCTGGTTTTTAACACTGATTCACCTCGGATATCCGTTACATCAATATCCCCGCCAGCCGTTTTAAGATTCAAATTAATATTCATAGGCAGTTTCAATTCAAATTCTGTATGAACACCACGTTTATAGCGGATTTTCTTTTCGGAACGAACTTGGATCAGTTGATCATCTTCCAAATGATAAACTAGGATTTTTGCACCTTTCACCAACCGTTTGGCTTTTTTTTCTGTACGGGCTCGAATTTTCCGTGTAATAGTTATTTCTGCTCCAGCGCCTGCATGGGTTCTTACTTCGATACTACCTTCAACATTTTCCAATAAAATTGTGTAAGAGCCATCATCCGGGACTGTATCGAAACGGAAGGTTTCTTTAGAATGATAGTTATTATTTCGACCTTTCTCGAATTCATCAAATATTTTTTGTCCGAAAATGATGGATGAAAGTTGGCAAATGATTAATAATCGAATCATGATTCCGCCTGTACTCGGGAATCAGTTTCATCGAGAGAAAATATACTTAATATTTCTTTAATATTTATTTTGGCTTTTTTCATGGCACGAAAATTATAAAGAAAAAAGCATTACTTTGATTTAACAGAAAGACCGGGTCTTTAATATGAAAATAAGTTTTGAAGAACTTGGAGTTCTCCATGTTTGAAAAAGAATTATAACCCGGTTTCGGCCACGGTTTTTTTAACTGCGTCCAGTGTTTTATTCAACCCTGCTTTCTCTTCGTCCGTTAGAGAGAATTCCAAAACTTTTTCAACGCCTCCGGCTCCAATGACTGTAGGTACGCCAATAAAATAACCATCCACCCCAAACTCACCTTCACAAAGGGATGCGCATGGAATCACTCGTTTTTTATCCCTAATATAAGATTCAGCCATTTCAATTGCAGATTGTGCAGGCGCATAAAACGCAGATCCATTTCCGAAGAGTTTCACTATTTCACCACCGGCAACCCGTGTTCTATCTTCAATCTCTTTCAATCGTTCGACAGAAATAAGATCTGTAACAGGAACCCCACCAACAGTTGCTAGCCGAGTAACAGGAACCATGGTGTCACCATGGCCACCCAAAACCATACAAGTTACATCTTGGACAGAAAAACCGGTTTCCATAGCAATAAAAGTGCGAAAGCGTCCACTATCTAATGCACCTGCCATCCCAACAACTTGGTTCTTAGAGAAACCTGATACTTTATAGAATGCATAAACCATAGCATCTAATGGGTTTGAAATAACAATGACAAATGCATTGGGTGCCTGCTCTTTTATATTGGTCGCAACATCTTTCATAATACCGAGGTTTATTCCAAGAAGATCTTCCCGATCCATACCCGGTTTTCGTGGAATTCCAGCAGTAATAATAAATACATCTGTTCCTTTTACATCATTCCAGTCTGAAGTGCCTGTGATATTGGAATCGTGACCATCATGGGGTCGAAGTTGCATCAGATCCAGGGCTTTCCCTTTCACCATTCCTTCTGCTCTTGGAATATCAAAGATGATTACATCTCCCAATTCTTTCTGTGCTGCAAGAAGAGCTAGATTTCCACCGATTTGTCCGCCGCCAATCATAGTAATTTTTTTACGAGCCATAATATATCCTTTGTGTCATGAAACAAAAAACCCCCCGTTGTCGGAGGGTTTAGAAGTTAATTTTCTGTAACGATTGTTACAATTTTTCGAGTTTGGCCTTTTCGACCAAATTGAACTATCCCATCCGCAGTTGCGAATAGGGAGTCATCATTTGCACGCCGAACATTCATTCCAGGATGAATTTTAGTCCCACGCTGCTTGAGTATAATTGTCCCTGCTAAGATAGATTGCCCATCAGCTACTTTAAGACCGAGATAACTCGGGTTTGAATCGCGACCATTTCGGATACTACCTTGTCCTTTCTTATGTGCCATGAGTTATTCCTCTTCTTTTACTGTTTCTTTGACTTTGGGTTCTGCTTTTTTTGCAGGTTTCTTTTTCTTGACGGCAGTTGCTTTAATTTTTTGAATCTCTATTTCGGTAAACCACTGTCTGTGTCCGTTTTTGCGCTGATACCCTTTACGTCGTTTTTTCTTATAAATAAGAATCTTTTTTTCTCGTCCATGGTCAATTACGGTAGCAGTTACCGTTGCGCCTTTCACTGTAGGTGCTCCGATTTTTGTGCCTGATCCGTCATGAACGAGCAAAACATTGTCAAAGGTTACTTTGGCCCCGGCTTCCCCGGTTTGTCGAGGAACGCGTACTCGGGCACCTTCGATAGCCTTGAATTGTTTTCCTGATATATTTACGATAGCATACATTTTACTTCTCCAAAAAGCCGGCAAATTTACGATGTGGTTTAGTCCTTTTCAAGATTCATTTCATTGGTAACATCAGCATTGTCTTTGGTATGAAAAAACCGGAATTCATCTTGTGAGAGTTCTACGTTTTCTTCAATTTTTAAATGGACAAAATTTTGCCACATAAGTCCGCGAAGAATATGTTTCTTTTCACCCCCCAGGTATTGAGCATTTTCCGGATGAAGTTGTAGTCGTAGCCTTAAAGAACGATGTTTACTCTTATAGCGACGTAACCAATGATCAATCCGTGTCACCAGCGTTTCTCTGGATATAATCCGTCCAGAGCCATGACAAGTTGGGCATTCTTCACTCATAGAATCCAACAAACTTAATCGAATCCGCTGTCTTGTCATTTCCAAAAGTCCAAATTCTGTGATGGGTGCCACGGCCACTTTAGCTCGATCTTTCTTGAGCTCTTTCCGTAATTCGTGATAGACTTTTTTTCGATTTTCGTCATATCTCATATCGATAAAGTCAATTACGATCAATCCTGATAAGTCACGGAGTCTGAGTTGTCGTGCAACTTCTCTTGCTGCTTCAAGATTAATTTTAAGTGAATTCTCTTCATGGAGTTTTTTCCCCACAAATCGACCACTGTTCACATCAACCACAACCATGGCTTCTGTTTTTTCAATGATCAGGTATGCACCACTTTTCAGCCAGGCTTTTGGTCGCATCAACTTTTCAATTTCGGACTCAATACCAAAACTTTCAAAAAGAGGAGACTTAAGTTTATAAAGTTCTAATCGCTCCAATAGACTTGGGGATATATCTTCAAGGTACTTTTGTGTTTTTTTGTAAAGACGCTTGGAATCAATAATAATTTTTTCGACATCCGGTGTTAATAGATCCCTAACCACGCTTGATGCTGTTTCTAAATCTTCGTAGACAATTACTGGAGCTTTCTCTCTAGCTGAAATTTTTTCCATTTTGTTCCAATTTCCCATCAATTGGTTGAAATCATTCTCTATGAGTTCTTCTGATTTCCCTTCTGCAACAGTACGAATGATTACACCCGTATTACTTTCACGCAGTTGTTGGGCAACTTTTTTCAGTCGTCGACGTTCATATTTGTCCCAGATTTTTTTTGAAATCCCAATATAATTTTCATTTGGAACAAGCACCAGTAGTCGACCTGGTAATGCTACCTCCGTAGTCACGCGGGGACCTTTTCCTGCAAAGGGCTCCTTAATGACCTGTACATAAATTTCCTGACCCTTTTTTAGGTCAACTTCAATGTTATCATGTCTACGATTATTATTTCGACTGCGTTTATTGCCACTATCTTCAATTATATATTCATTATTCCCAATTTCGGAAAAGGGGAGGAAAGCATTCAGTTCATTGCCTATATCCACAAATGCGGCCTGCATCCCGGGAAGAACATTTTCAACTTTGCCTTTGTAAACATTGCCAACCATCCGATGTTTATCCTGTTTTTCAACATAAACTTCAACCAATTGGCTATCTTCCTGAATCGCAATACGGGTTTCACCCATACTCTCATTTATAAAGATTTCCTTCTTCATATTTGTACCTATATGTTACACGACTCTCGTCTATTTATAGCAAAATTAACTCAAGGCGTTTCCTTGAATCTGCCGACGAGGTCGTCTGTTATTTTTTCTTTTATTGGGACTTAAGAAGGAAGGAAAATTTTGGCCCTGAAAAGGGTGATAAAAATCGTGTCAATTGCGTCAGAAAAAAATGATTAAAATTTGGAATCCTTCGTATCCCGACTTGGGGGAAAATACAGGATTTCTCCTATTCTATCCAAGAATATAAACCACTACTTTGTATTAAATTTAACGCACCATGAAACACATATTATTACTTTTTACCCTGTCGATTTTAATGAGTTTACCAGAACCAGAGCAAATTGGGATCTGCACGAATGCTACAGGCGAAGTGCACAGATTCGGAAAAATTCGATCAGGAAAAATTCGAAAGGGTGAATCAATTTATAATGGTGATAAAATATCTACGGACAAGAATGCCTTCCTTTCTTTTCTAAATATTCAAGATAAAAGTGTAATAAGTTTGTATGGAAATTCAGTAATTAAAATATTTGGTTCTGCTGAAAAGGATTCTATCAAAACGGAGATAAATATTTTTGGGGGACGGGTGAGCGCTGAATTGAGAAAAACAAGAAATAGGGAATTTGTTGTTAACACACCTTCAAGTGTTGCAGTGGTGAAAGGAACAACCTTTCTGGCAGGACACCGAACCATGAATGATCATGGTCCACATTATCAAGGTGTTTCAGATTGCATTTTTTCTGTATTAACCGGGAAATTAGCTGTACAAAATACAAAATCAGGAAAAACTATAGAGGTAGAAGAAGGAAAGACAGTAATCTCAACGTCGAATGGAGAATTCCTCATCTTTGAAACAACAGATGAATTCACACAATATTTTAAGGAACCAAAGTAATCCATGACAGAAAAAGGACATATCATTGCCATTGGTGGTGGTGGGTTTGGCAGAAATCCGAATCATAGGAAAATTGAGAAATATATTTTAGAGCTTACGGGAAAGGAGAAACCCAATATAGTATTTTTCCCAACAGCCAGTGCAGAAAACCAAGACTATATTATCAAGTTTTATAAATGTTTTACAAAAATGAGTTGTGAGCCAAGTCATGTTACATTTTTCCAGAGGACACCTAGGTTAGATAGTATTATTAATAAAGCAGATGTAATCTATGTCGGCGGCGGAAATACCAAAAGTATGTTAGCAGTCTGGAAGGAATGGAAATTGGATAAACTTATACTCAATGCCTATAATAATGGTAAAATTTTATGTGGCGTAAGTGCTGGTGCAATCTGTTGGTTCGAGCAAGGTATCACTGATTCCTGGGCCAGTAATCTCAATGTGATGGATTGCCTTGGCTTCCTTCCGGAAATGGCTTGCCCTCATTATCAGGAAGAAAAGGATCGTAGGCCAGATGTTCATAAAATGTTGAAACAAGGGAAATGTGGCTCCGGTTGGGCCATTGATGGTGGCGCTGCCATCCATTTTAAAAATGGAAAATATTACAAATCGATTCAATTTTATGCTGATTCTTATGTCCATTATGTTTCGATTAAAAATGGTGTAGTGCAAGAAGATAAAAAAGAAATGTACCTGATATAATGAATGAAGTAAATCACTCCCAGTTTTGGGAGGACATATATTTAGAAAATGATACAGGTTGGGATTTAAAAGGTGTTACACCTTTTTTTGATTCTATTTCAAATGAATTAATTCAAGGGAAAGTTTGTATCCTTGGCTGTGGCAGAGGATATGACGCCATCATGTTTGCCAAAAAGGGATTTGATGTTACAGCTGTTGATTTTGCGCCAACACCAATTTCCGAATTAAATAAATTAGCAATTCAAAAATCGGTAACTATCACCACAATTAAAGATGATATTTTTTCTTTAGTGGAAAAATTCCCTGACACTTTTGATTATGTGATAGAACAAACCTGTTTTTGTGCTATCCATCCCAATCGCAGAAAAGAATATGAAATATTAGTAAGAACAATTTTAAAACTAGGTGGGAAACTCGTTGGACTTTGGTTTCCTTTGGATAAAAGTCAGGAAGAGGGCGGACCTCCCTTTGGAACAACAATTGATGAAGTTAAATCCATATTTAATTCAGGTTGGAAAATTGAAAAAGAGAACTTCCCATCACAATCTGTTGAGCCCAGAAAAGGAAGAGAAAAATTGATCATATTTAAAAAGAATATCAATCAATGATATTAAAATTCACTTTGAAGTTTTTAACACATCACCATAAAACCAACACCAGAGACTGGTTTCCTTTGAACCAATTTATAACGGAGGCAATTTCATGAATAATTGGCTTTTAAAATGTGAACCGGACCACGATTACAGTTATCAGGACTTGGAAAATGACGGACAAACTTATTGGGATGGTGTCACCAATAACTGGGCTTTAAAGTTCATTCGTGAGGTGAAAAAAGGTGACAAGGCATTTATTTATCATACAGGAAAAGAACGTTGTGTAACTGGTGTTGCAAACATTATATCGGACTCGTATCCCGACCCCAATGCAGATAATGAAAAACTCGTGGTATTTGACTTAACGCCGAATCATGCAATCGCAAATCCTGTAACCTTAAAACAGATTAAAGAAGATGGACGTTTTGATGAATTCCACTTGGTGAAATTCGGTCGTTTGTCCGTGATGCCAGTATCAAAAGAATATTGGGATATGATACTTGAAATGGGAAAATGAAATTTTTTTTCTTTGGCGCATTAATACCCTAACTCTGAAATGCTTTCATTTCTAAATTTTGCCCCGTGAATTCTGACTTATTACTAGCAAAAGAGGCTGCCCTGGAAGCAGGCGGACTTATTCTTAATTATTACAAAGCGGAATATGAGATAAAGGAAAAAGGGTATCATAATCCAGTCACCACAGCAGATCATGCAGCGGACTCATATTTGAAAAAAGTTTTAAAGGATGCATGCCCAGAATATGGCTGGCTTTCAGAAGAAACAGTTGACTCACCTGAAAGGCTTGAGAAAGATCGTGTTTGGGTTGTTGATCCCCTGGATGGAACAAAGGAATTTATAGAAGGAGTTCCCAATTTTGTAGTTAGTGTTGGATTGGTTGAAAATGGAATACCCATTGTAGGTGTCCTTTACAATCCGGTCACAAAAGAAATGTTCACAGCTGCTAAAGATGAAGGCGCCCATTTAGATGGCGTATCGATTCAATGTATGACAAAAGATGATATTGGTGAAATGACTATATTAAATAGTCGTTCCGAGACACGACGTGGACTATGGGAGCCCTTTAATGGTGTCTTTGGCGAATTGCGTGCCATTGGTTCAGTAGCATATAAATTAGGACTTACGGCGGCAGGTCATGCGGATATTTTTGCTTCCCTTCGTCCAAAAAATGAATGGGATATTTGTGCCGGGAATTGCATTATTAATGAAGCAGGGGGAAAATTAATTGATCTGAATGGGAATCCACGGAAATACAATCAAGCAAACACATTAATAGAACCGGGGTTAATCGCAGGGGATGTGGATGCGGTGGATAAAACGTTCCAGGTATTAAATAGTATTTAGGTAATGATGGATTTAGTTTCAAAAGAAATAGAACAATATTGTCAAGATTATTCTTTGGATGATACAGATCTTTTAAAGGAATTGTCTAAAATAACTTGGGAAACCGAAGATAAACCCCAAATGCTTTGCGGTTCTTTGGTAAGCGGACTTTTACAAATGTTGATAAAAATTTCCGGAGCAAAACAAGTTTTAGAAATTGGGATGTTTACGGGATATTCCACATTAAAAATGGCAGAAGCGTTACCGGCTGATGGAGAGATCCATTCTTGCGAATTGATGCAAAAACATATTGTTACAGCTAAGAACTGGTTCAAAAAATCAGATGTGAATTATAAGATTTCGATTCACAAGGGTGAAGCAGATAAATCTTTGGAAGAGTTTAGAGCAGGCTCTTTTGATCTGATGTTTGTAGATGCAGATAAAACAGGATATCCAGAATATTATCGTAAAGGAACGATGCTATTAAAAAATGGTGGGATAGCTATTTTTGATAATATGCTTTGGAGTGGTTCTGTGCTAAACCCGGACGATGCTGACGCCAAGGCACTAAGGGAAACTGCTGAACTCATAAAAAATGATGGTAGATTAGAACAATTACTTTTACCCGTTAGAGATGGTTTAATGATCTATCGAAAAATAATTTAGAGAAATAATAATGAACCAAATACCAGAAAATGCAATTAAATGTTTAGATAAAGGTTTTGTCCGGCTCGTTGATTCCATGGGTGGAGATGATGCCATCGTTCAGGCCGCCCGTGTGAGCTATGGGCAAGGAACCAGTAAAGTTTCTCAAGATCGCGGCCTTATCCGTTATCTGATGCGTCACCGCCATACTACACCTTTTGAAATGGTGGAATTCAAATTCCATTGCAAAATGCCAATCTTTGTGGCTCGGCAATGGGTTCGTCATCGGACAGCCAATATTAATGAATATTCACTCCGGTATTCCGAAGCACGGGACGAATTTTATATGCCAGACCCGGAGCATATTCAATTCCAAAGTGCATTGAATAAACAGGGGCGGATGGGAGAAGTCCCGATAGAATTAAAACAAAAAGTATTGGATTCATTCAAAGAAATTTCTGAACGAAGTTTTGCTATTTATTCAGAATTAAATGAAGCAGGTGTTGCCCGTGAATTGGCACGGTCTATATTGCCAGTGAATCTTTATACTGAATGGTATTGGAAAAATGACCTTCA
>Ga0187833_10003218_pt1 | contig 16724 bp, 14 predicted proteins | sample ETNtaG_37_FD_167968 | JGI IMG/M metagenome (GOLD analysis project Ga0187833, IMG submission 167968) | Marine microbial and viral communities from oxygen minimum zone, Eastern Pacific Ocean - ETNP2014_SV_400_PacBio MetaG (Illumina Assembly) | ecosystem: Environmental > Aquatic > Marine > Hypoxic...
AGACTTCATAACCGGACCCTCAGGCAGCTCACCCAAGCTCTTCCACACCTCTGATCTCTCGGGTCCCAAACTGTCCCATTTGTGCTGGTTGCCAACACCGCAAAATTCTCGACATTTTGGCCGCCGAACGGGGCCGGGACCCGGCATCGCTATCCATCTCGGTGTTCGGTCAGCCCACCGATACCACCAGGGAGCAGGTAGAAGACTTCCTGAACGCCGGAGCGGAGCGGGTTTCAGTGTGGGCTGCCCATTGCGAAACCGAAGAGGAGATGGCCGAGCAGTTGGAGCGGATGGCGGACGCTTTGGTACGGTAGAGCATTCGACCGCGCCGGAGGGGATGACGTTAAGGCGGTCTAACTCTCCCGAGGTGGGAGGTGGTTTTCCCTCCGCAAGTGGTCCGGAGCCGCTGGCCCGATGCTCGCCCTTGTGGTACCGATACATCGAGTGGTATAAACATTGGGTTGAGTCAACCCGGGCGGTATGGAGACCACAGGATAATGAGCGATAAGGTCAAGTTGGGGATTCCCAAGGGAAGCCTCGAAATCCCTACTGTTGCCCTGTTCCAACGGGCTGGTTGGAAGCTGGACCTCGACGGTAGGAGTTACTTCCCCAGGATCGATGATGAGCGGCTCGAATGCTTCATCTGCCGGCCCCAGGAGATGTCGAGGTACGTAGAGAACGGCGTCCTCGATGCTGGCATCACGGGCAAGGACTGGGTGGCGGAAAACCAGTCCGACGTGCACGTGGTAGCTGACCTGGTTTACTCCAAGACCAGCAGTCGCCAAACTCGTTGGGTAGTTGCGGTCCGGCGAGACTCGCCAATCAGGCAGCTAGCCGACTTGAACGGAAAACGAGTGGCGACCGAGTTGGTGGGATTTACGAATCGGTACTTCGCCGAGCGCAATATCGACGTGACCGTTGAGTTCTCCTGGGGCGCCACCGAAGCCAAGGTCGCCACCGGCCTGGTGGACGCCATCGTAGACGTCACGGAGACAGGCAGCACCATAGAGGCCCAAGGTCTACGGATCCTCCATGAACTGATGGACTCCAATCCACAACTCATAGTGAACCATGACGCCTGGAGCAACCCGGCAAAGAGGGAGTTGGTCGATCAATTGGGCCTACTTCTAAAGGCGGCGCTGCTGGGCGGAAGAATGGTGGGGCTGAAGATGAACGTGCCTCAGGAGTATTTGGAGCGGGTCATCTCCATGCTGCCCAGTCTGACCGCCCCTACGATAGCGCACCTATATGGGAAGGAATGGTTATCCGTGGAGACCGTGGTCGGCTCGGATCTGGTCCGGGACCTCATCCCGAAGCTTCTCTCCATTGGCGCTGAGGGGGTCATCGAATACCCCTTGAACAAGGTGGTTTAGGAGCCGGCCTCGCGGACGTCGGCCGTCGCCTTCTGAAGCTGGGCCAAGCTGCCGGCATCTGGGGATCCTTCGCCGCTCCCGTCGCCCTCGATTAGGGGTTGGGCCAAGACCAGATCCCTTCCAGGGGACCACGTGGGCGAAATGCCGGGTACGGCTGCTATGGCTTATCGGTGACCCGCAAGATTGGGAGATAATCGAACCTGACCTCGGCGACAACAAGCCCCAATTGAGTTCCACCCCACGGGGACGAAAGGGGCCTCGACCTAATCGAGCCACCACCGTCAAACCCGCCTTTTTACCATCGAACCGGCGGTCCTTCGCCTCACTTGATGCCCCGGCGGAAATAATACTTGGGAGAAGAAACAATGGACGTCTTTCAATGCATCCGCTCCCGCCGAACGGTGCGGAGCTACAGACCCGACCCGATTTCTCGAGAGGTGCTCCACAAGATCCTTCAAGCCGGGCGGTGGGCGCCCAGCTCCAGCAACACCCAGAAGTGGAACTTCATCGCGGTTCAAAATCGGGAAACCCTGGCGACCCTGGGCAAAATCGCCACCCATGGCACGTTCATCGGTCAAGCGCCCTTGGTCATTGCTCTCGTCATGGACAATGCGCCCAGGCCGCAACTGGATGCCGGAAGAGCTTTGCAACAAATGGAGCTGATGGCCTGGTCCCAAGGCGTTGGGATGTGTTTCGTGGGCGTGCGTGAGGCGGAGCAGCAGCAGGCGGTGAAGCAGCTCTTGAGCATTCCGGAAGCCATGGAGCTGATAACCCTACTGCCCTTCGGCTACCCTGGCGAGGCCACGAAGAGCAAGGGCACTCCAAGGACGCCCATGGAAGAAATAGTCCATTGGGAGAGCTTCGGAGAGAGGATAAGGCCCGCTTAAATAGAATCAGGCCGCCGGTGTCGGCGCCCACTTTCGCCCCGGTGACTGCGAGGCCATACCGCTCACCCGGCAGGTTGATTTGTTGGGGCAGGCCCGCCGGCGCCACCAGTAGCCAGGATCAAAGCCGGAAACCAGGCCTAATCTCTTAGCAATATGTAAACGGCGGTGTTGTGGCTCAGATCACGATGCGTATGGCCGCGTCCGGTTACGTCTTCCATCAGCCGAATGTCGCCGGGCCGGAAGATGTGTTTCGTCCCGTCGCTGAGTCCGATCTCCGCCTCCCCTGAAACATGGATAATCAATCTCCGCTCCGGCAAGGGGTGGAAGTCCATGTTCCTCAACTCGGGAAAATGCTGGATCCTTGCCTCCGTTGGGTTCTCGAAGGACCGGTATTCGGGGTGTCGGTCCAGGTCCAGCTCCTCGATATGGCTCTCCCCATCGGCTCCGGCGTACACTCGGAAGATTCCCAAAGCAACTCACCTCTCGACTGTAATAGCACGAGTAGAACACCCGGTTCTATTGGCGGTCAAGCGAGCGCGACGAAACCTATTCAAAAGCAACGATACCCGCAGGACTATCCGGGCGGTGCGGCACGAGGACAAAAAAGAGCCCGCCGCTGCATACGGCGGCACGTCCTGGGACGCGGCGTAGCGGCCTGCTGATCCGGGTGTCGCGGGATCGCTCCCCGGACGGACGGCCATCTCCAGGCCACTGAGCACTTCAAGGGCCTTGCTCTTGCAGGCATGATCTTGTCTCGCAGACGCCGGCTCGAAGCCGGAATTGACAATACCCCGATGGCTGGTTACCATTTCGTTCGCCGGACCCAGCCCGAAAGCCAAGTCCGCCATCGGCCGCGGCAGCGAGACCCTTTCGCCGGAATGGCGCCGGCGTGGCCTGCCAGTCCATCACCGGGGAGGTAAGCTATGACCACATCGATCGATCCCATCCGCATGGAGGTCGTCAGAAACGCCCTGGAGAGCATTGCCGACGGCATGGCGCTCACCGTGGTGCGGACCTCTCGTTCTTCTGTAGTACGCACCAGTCTGGACTTTTCCACCGGCGTCCTCGATTCCAAGGGAGAACTGGTGGGCCAGAGCATGTGCTCTCCCACCCACCTGGGCGGGATGATGCCCGCGCTGAAGTCCTGCTTGGACCAATTCGAGGGGCGTATCTACCCCGGCGACATACTGGTTACCAACGATCCCTACGAAGGGGGAAGCCACCTCCCCGACATATTCCTCTTCAAGCCTGTCTGGATCGGCGACCGGATCGTGGCCTATCTATGTGCCATGGCCCACCATACCGACATCGGGGGCCGTGTCCCCGGAGGGAACGCCTGCGACAGCACGGAGATATACCAGGAAGGGCTTCGCATCCCGCCCCTCAAGCTGCAGGAGCGCGGCGAACCCAACGAGACCCTCATGCGCATCTTGGAGAAGGCGGTGCGGGTGCCCGATAAAGTCCTGGGAGACCTCAAGGGCCAGGAAGCCGCCCTGTACTACGGTGAGCGGGAGTACAACAAACTGGTGGCCCAGTACGGGATCGAAGGGCTGGAGTCCGCCGTGGAGGAGCTTCTGGACTACACGGAGGAGCTGACCCGGAAATCCATCTCCTCCATGCCCGACGGCACCTGGACCTTCACCGATGTGGTGGACAACGATGGCTTCGATGACGTGCCCATCAAGATCGTGGCAACCGTAACCAAAAAGGGCGACGAGATAGAGGTGGACTTCGAGGGCACCTCACCCCAGTGCAAGGGCGCGATCCAGCCGGTATTCGCCACCACCAAGGCGATGGTGTACGCGATACTTCGCTCGGTTATGGAGGGCGAAATTCCGAACACCGGCGGGTACTTCCGGCCGGTGAGTGTCTACGCCCCCGAAGGGACCTTCGTCAATCCTCTTCCCCCGGCCCCGGTCGCCGCCCGGGCGCTGGGGTGCCGGCGCATAACCCATGCCATCCTGGGCGCCTTTGCCCAGATGCTCCCCGATCGGGTTTTCGCTTGCCCAGGCGGGTCCGAGGTTGGGGTGGGTGTCGGGGGGTACGATAAGAGCATTACGCCCTGGAAAGCCTGGGTACAGCTCGAGTTTCACAACGAGACCGCCTGCGGCGGACGCCCGACCATGGACGGCACCGATGGCCAAGGGTCCAACATCTCCAACCTGGCGAATATTCCGGCGGAGACCATCGAGGCCGAGCAACCCATCCAAATATTGGAATACGCCCTGATTCCCGATACCGAGGGCGCCGGGAAATACCGTGGCGGGCTGGGCATGGTACGCACCTACCGGTATTTGCTGGACGACACCCTCGTGCAAGTACGCGCCGACCGGGAGAAGACGGCCCCCTACGGCCTCCATGGCGGTCTGTCCTCCACGACAACCGAGGTCACCGTCACCAAGGGTGGCGAGACGAAAGCCATGCCCACCAAGTTCCTCGACACCCTCAATTCCGGTGACTCCCTCCGCATCAAATGGCCGGGGGCCGGCGGCTGGGGTGATCCCCTGGATCGGGACCCGGAAGCGGTGCTTTGGGACGTCGTCGAAGATAAGGTGTGCGCGGAGCGGGCCCGGGACATCTATGGCGTCGCCCTGGACATGGAGCATCGCGCCGTCGACTGGGATGAGACGCGGCGGATGCGGGAGAAGATCATCGCGGGACGCCGGGAGGCCTCGTAGCCTGGACTGGATAACTCTCCATCGCCGCGGAACCCGCCGCAACAAAATCCACGGACCGGAACGAGTAAGCCCACCGTTCGTGGCTGCCCGGCAAGTCGGCGCCCGCACCCGGAGCGTTCGGTGCCCCGGGACGGCCCCTCGAAGTATCGCGCAACACACAGATCGTGTTGGTTCAAATCCGGTGGTTAAATGCCGGGTAGCCCTTCGGTAGGGCCGCTAACCGAACAAATTGGTCCCCCCGGATGGGGGATGTTCACCAGCTACGTGCGCCAGTTCAAGAGCGCCTGAGGAGGTCTGGATCGTTATGTCAGAGGATATCCGGCTTGGAGTCGATGTGGGCGGCACTTTCACCGATGTAGTACTGTTGAGGGCCGACGGGACTGCCCTTCCGATGAAGGTGCTCTCGTCGCCGCCGGACTTCGGCACCGCAATCAAGGCAGGCGTGCAGGAGATACTCAAGAGCAACAGCATTGACGCCGGCCAAATTCGGGAATACACCCACGGAGCCACCGTGGCCACCAACGCCATCCTGACCCGGACCGGCGCCCGCACCGGCCTGATTACCACGCAGGGCTTTCGAGACGTGCTGGAAATCCGCCGTATGCGGATGCACCGGTTGTATGACATGAACTGGCAGAAGCCCACGCCGCTGGTGCCTCGCCACCTGCGCATGGAAGTGCCCGCCCGGATGGACGCCAGCGGCGCGGAGGTGATAGCCCTCGATGAAGATGCCGCCCGGCTGGCCATCCAGCGGTTGATCGAGGAAGGCGTAGATTCCATAGCGATCTGCTACATCAACTCCTACGCCAACGGCGCCCACGAGTGGCGCACCCGAGAGTTGGTCCGCGAGTTAGCCCCGAGACTGGCGGTGTCGACCTCCAGCGAAGTCCTGCCGGAGATCAGGGAGTACGAGCGCACCAGCACCACGGTCATCAATGCCTATGTCCAGCCGGTGGTAGACGCCTACTTCCGGTCCATGGAATCCGACGTCAAAGAGATGGGAATGGACACCCCCATCATGGTGATGCAGAGCAACGGCGGCATGATTCCTTCCGAGACGGCCCGGCAGTTCCCCTGCCACGTCATCGAGTCCGGTCCCGCCGCCGGGGTAACCGGGGCCTACCACCTGAGCAAACGGATGGGCATCGAGAACGTCATTACCCTGGACATGGGCGGCACGACGGCCAAGGCGGCCATGATCGAGGACGGAGAGATATCCCGCTCCCCAGAATACGAAGTCGGGGGAGAACTCAGCATCGGGCACCGCCTCTTGAAGGGCAGCGGGTACCTCTTGCGGGTACCCTCCATAGACATCGCCGAAGTGGGCGCGGGCGGCGGCAGCATCGCCTGGGCCGATGCCGCGGGGGCTCTCAAGGTGGGCCCCAGCAGCGCGGGCGCGAAGCCGGGTCCCGCTTGCTACGGCCTGGGCGGGGTGGAACCCACCATCACCGACGCCAACGTCCACATGGGCCTGACCAACCCGGAGTACCTGGCCGGCGGCGCCCTCAAGGTTCACCCGGACCTGGCCGACAAGGCGATCAACGACGGCGTGGCCTCCCGGCTGCGCCTCGACATAACCGCCGCCGCTTGGGGTATCCGCACCGTGGCCAACTCCAGCCTCATCCGTGCGTTGCGCGCCGTGTCCACCGAACGTGGCCGCGATCCCCGGCGGTTCACCCTGGTCGCTTTCGGAGGCATGGGTCCGGTCCACGCCCTGGACCTGGCAGCCGAGCTGGGCATCACCAAGGTCGTCATTCCCCCACTTCCGGGGCTGTTCAGCGCGCTGGGCCTGCTCCTCGCGGACGTGGAGCACCACCTGATCCAGACCCAGTACAGCAACACCGCCAGTCTGGACTACGATTCAGTCCACGGCGTCATCGACAAACTGATGGATGATGCGGCCGGAATGCTGGAGCGGGAAGGGTACGACGCCGCCCACCGTTCCATTGCACTCTCCGCCGACACCCGCTACGTGGGCCAGGACTTCGCCCTCACTATACCCCTGCCGGGCCGGAAGCTGGACCCCGCCATGATGGCCCGGTTCGTCGAGGAGTTCCACCAGGAGCATGCCAAGACCTACGGGTACGATTCCCGGCATGAAGATGTGCAGATCGTCGCGCTGCGATGCGTGGCCAGGGGACTGACCGACACGCCGAGGGTGCCGGAGCAGCTCAAGATCGACCCCCTGAAAGGCTGGAAGCCGTCGCCTTCACGAAAGTGTTATTTCGGGCCGGACCGGGGCTGGATTCAGACGCAGGTCATGACCCGGCACGATTTGGGGGCCAAGCCGGTGGACGGACCTGTCATCATCGAAGAGGACAACTCGCTGACAGTCGTGTTACCCGATTGGAAGGCTAACCTGGACGAATGGTCCAATATCGTGGTGGAACCAAAATAGTGTAGGCCACGGCCACACCGACGCGAGGTAGCGAAATGGTACTGACCCGCCAAGATATACCCGCAGTTCCCGCCGAGGCCCGAGGGTTGTTCCGCCAAGGCAGATGGACCCAACGTACCAGCGGCCTATGCGTGGGCTATGCCAACGCAAACCTGTGCATCGTGCCCCGGGAGCTGGCCTTCGACCTCCTCCTCTACTGCCAGCGCAACCCCAAGCCCTGCCCGGTGCTGGAGGTGCTGGACCCCGGAGACCCCATGGTCAAGAGCCTGGCCAACGGCGCCGACATCCGCACCGACCTGCCCCAGTACCGGGTACTGGTCCGGGGCGAAGTGGTGGACGAGCCTTCGGACATAACCGAGTATTGGCGGGACGACCTGGTGACCTTCCTCTACGGTTGCAGCGGCACCTTTGAAGGTGCCCTGGAGGGCGCGGGGATTCAGCCTCGCTGGCGGCAGGGGGACGAGTCGGGGGCGGGAATCTACCGCACCAACATCCCCACCATCCCCGCCGGGAAATTCCGCGGGAACCTGGTGGTCTCCATGCGCCCCATTCCCAGCCATCAGGTATCCCGGGCGGTACAGGTAACCTCCCGGTTCCCCAGCCACCATGGCGCCCCCGTGCACATCGGTGACCCGGCTGCCATCGGCATTCCGGACCTGTCCCAAGCGGAGTGGGCCCCCGGGCCGACGATTCAGCCCGGGGAGGTGCCCGTGTTCTGGGCCTGTGGCGTAACCCTGCAGGTGGTTGCCCAGGAGAGCAAACCGGAGTTCATGCTCACCCATTACCCCGGCCGCATGTTCATCTCCGATATCCCGTCGGAACAGCAGGCCGTCCTCTAGCGCCCGGTCTCGGAAGGAACGGAAAGGATTATCCGTTCGCCCTGAGCGTGTCGAAGGGCCTCGGACTGGTGGTTCGACAAGCTCACCACGAACGGGGTTGGTTGCGCCCACCTTCGGAAGGAAGTACCGGGTATCGCTCAACCCGCCGGCGCGTTGATCTGACGAGGGCCATCGCCATGAAACCGGCCCCCAACGATGGCCGGCCAGCCCCGGCAAGAATTGACCTCAACCAACATGGCCCCACCCTTGGTGGGACCACACTGGTTTCGCCCTCTGGCTCTCGCTTATTACCTCGGGCGATGAAAGACTGTCCCCCACCTCGTCTTTCCGGCGAAGGCCGGAATCCAGAGAAGCATTGGCTGGATCCCGGCTTTCGCCGGGATGACGGGCCGGCGGTAAAGCCATCTACAAGCCGCTGGGCCAGTACTCAGCCTCCTTGAATCTTTCAAAATGTCATTTCTAGCGAAGCGAGGAATCTCAGCGTAACAACGAGGTCCCCCGCGGAGTCTATCTTGAGCCGGGCCGACGGGCTCGGAATGACAACGGTCTTACCTCACTCCCAAGGGTCAATTTACTGGAACAACGATTATCAGCATTAAGCTGACTGCACACCAGAAATGCCAGCGCGACAAATTCGACGAGGGCCATCACCATGAAACCGGTCCCCAACGATGGCCGGCCAGCCCCGGCAAGAATTGACCTCAACCAACATGGCCCCACCCTTGGTGGGGCAACATTACATCCGTCCTCTATTTCTCGTTCATTGACTCTGGCCGAGATTGATTCTCCTTGATTTTCCCCAGCTCGCACCCCATTTCCGCCCGCCACACGGGCGATTGACACTGCCGCTGCGGGCAACTACACTCGTGCTCATTAGAGGCGGCGCGCCGGCCAACCACGGGAAGCCGGCGGCAAAAAGACCCGAAACAGATCTGCATAGGTTGGGAGGTGAGCCATGGCGGGACCGGTTCGCATCATCCATTACCTGAACCAGTTCTTCGGAGGTGTCGGAGGCGAAGAGAAGGCCAACGCGCCGGTGGAGGCACGGGAAGGACCCGTTGGGCCCGGTCGTGCTCTTCAACTGGCTCTTGGCGACCAGGGAACGGTGGTTGCCACCGTGATCGGGGGAGACAACTACGTCGTCGAGGAACAGAGCACGGCGGTAGAGGCCCTGGAAGACGCCATCACGCGTTTCAAACCGGACGTGTTGGTCGCGGGCCCGGCCTTCGACGCCGGCCGGTACGGCCTGGCCTGCGCGCTGATGTGTCAGGCTGCCCAGGCAAAGGGAGTCCCGTCGGTGGCCGCCATGCATCCGGAGAACACCGGAGTCCTGACCCTGAGGAAAGAGTTGGTGGTGGTATCCACCGGCACAGAGCTGGCCGAGATGCAGTCCATTCTGGCCCGGGTGGTGCCGCTGGCGGTGAAACTCGGCCAGGGCCAGGAGCTGGGACCGGCCCTGGAAGAGGGTTACCTGCCCCGCGGGTTCCGGCGTCAGGTGATTCGGGAGAATACCGGCGCGGAGCGGGCCATCGACATGGTGGAAGCCCGGATGGCGGGCCGGCCTTTTGAATCGGAGGTCTTCCGCCGCGACTTCGATCTCGTGCAAGCCCCGCCCCCGGTCCCCGATCTGTCCCGGGCCACCCTGGCCCTGATCAGCTCCGGCGGGTTAGTGCCAAAGGGCAACCCCGACCGTCTGGAATCGGGGCGGACCACCGAGCTGGCTCACAAGTACTCCATCGCCGGATTGAAGGAGTTCACCGTCGAAGACTGGGAGTGCATCCACACCGGCTTCCACGCCGGCATCGTTAACGCTCGGGACACCAACTACGTGCTCCCCTTACGGTCCATGAGGGAGCTGGAAAAAAGGGGAGACATCGGGGAGATTTACCCGCTCTTTTACTCCACGGCGGGGAACGGGATGGCGGTGAGAGCGGCGCGCAGTATAGGAGAGGGGATAGCCAGGGAACTCAAGGAAGCCAAGGTGGACGGCGTGGTGTTGGTCGCAACTTGAGGGAGCTGCAATCGTTGCGGTGCAACGATAGCGAAGGAGCTGGCGCGGCTGAACATTCCGGTTGCCCAGATCAGCGCCGTGCCCATGATTCCTCTGTCCGTGGGCGCCCACCGCGTGGTGCAGGGAATAAGCGTCGAGCATGTCTGCGGTGAGCCGGAGCTTTCGGTGGAGCGGGACCACGATCTGATGATGCGCATCACCCAGGCCGCACTGACGGCGCTGGTAACCAAGGTGGACGCGCCGACGCTGTTCGAACCTTCAGACGAGCCCATGAAGGAGGCCGTCCATGCATCTTGAAATGGGCACCTTCCCGGTTAAAAACATCGTGTTCGGATCGAGGACCAGGTGGGACGACGGCGTCCTGGAACTGGATGCCGACGAGCTGCTGGGCCCTATCCTGGCCGAGCCGAGCATCGAAACGGCCATGCTGGAGATAGGTAAGCCGGGCGAGTCGACGCGGATCATCAATTACCACGACATTCTGGAGCCTCGAATCAAGGTTGAAAGCCCGGCCATGACCTACCCCGGAAGGTGCGGCCGGCCCGCGGACACGGTCGGGTCCGGCCGCACCCACCGGCTGGGCGGCATGACCATCATGACCTGCGTCGATGATCCGAATGTATGGGCGGCGCGGGGTTGGAGCGTGGACCAGAAAGATGACGTGCCGCGACCGGGGCGGGGGAAGCCCTGGTCGTGGCAACGTTTCGTCGACATGTCGGGTTCCGGCGCCTTGCTGCCCTACGCGTCGACCAACAACCTGTGTCTGGTCCTCCGGCCCAACGCGGGGCTGGACGCGGGTAACAGCTCGAATATCTTGCAGTCGGCCATACTATCGCTGTCGGACAAGCTGGCGGAGACCACCCTTGGATTGACGCCACCCGAAGTGGAGGTGTTCGACCTGACCGAGAAGGACCCCTCGCTGCCCGGAGTGGTGCTCAGTTGCCACCTAGCCTCCCAGGAGGCGAGAGTGGGTCCCCGGTCGGCCCACGGCACGGCGATCTATGGGGTAACCCGGCTATCCGCCCCCTGGGTGCTGGGTCCCACCGAAATGATGGACGGCGCGGTGACCGCCGGAGCCGCCCACGTGACCTGGCCCTTCACCAACAACCCCATCATGCTGGGCCTGGCCCGCCGCCACGGCAAGACCCTCAACTTCCTGGGGTGCATCATCGGACGCACCAACTGGGGTGCGGAAGAAGAGATGCGGCTGGCGGGGAACCGGGCCGCCGAAGCCGCCAGGCTAATGGGCGCCAGCGGCGCCATCGTCACCAACGACGTCAGAGGCAGACGGTTCGTCGACTCCATCAGCGCGATACAGGCCTACGAGCGGGTGGGAATCAAGACGGTGTTCGTGACCGAGGAGGAGGACAACGAGGACGGCAATGCGCCGCCTTTCCTCTACCATCCCGCCGAGATGGTCGGCGTAGTGAGCACCGGCACCGGCCGGATGGACCCCTTTCCCAGCGTGGACCGTGTTATCGGCGGCGTAGACGGCGTGGACCCTGCTTGGTACCTGGAGCAACCGTACATTCAAGGCAGATATGGGGCCGCCCACGTTCGAGACCACTACGGAATTGGACAGCAAAGCTGCATCGATTACTGAGAGCCTGGCTCCTTCGATGGGCCGCGGGCCCTTTGAATGCGCTACCCCCTTCTGATCTCCCGCTCCGCAAAGGGAAGAGGATCTGTTCCTACTCCATTGCGGAAGGGGAAAGCTAGGTTGGCGGCCTCCGGGTCTGCCAACACATCAAGAATACCTGGAAGCGATCACCGGCGCGGTCCCGGCGAGCGGTTGCGCTCGCGGCCGAGTCCCGGTGTTCCCGTGTGGCCGGAGGTTATACATGAAGATCACCAGCGTCAAAGCTTCCTGCCACAAGGTTCCCGTGACGTTGCCGCTGAACAAACCGTTGCCACAGACCTTCGTGCTGGTGCGGGTTGAAACCGATGTGGGCATTTCCGGCGTGGGAATCACCGACGGAAGCATGCGCTTCTCCACCCGGGAGTTCATAAACCGGCAGTTGGCGCCGTTCCTGGAAGGAAAGAACCCCCTGGAAACCGAGCGGATATGGAACAAAGACGCCTATGCCGAACTGGGAATAATGCCCTCGGTCTTGGCCACCTCGGCGACCGTCCGCTGGGGAATGAGCGCCGTGGATATCGCCCTCTGGGACATCAGGGGCAAACACTTCAATCAGCCGGTGTCCGCCTCCTGGGTGGCAGTTCCAACCAAATACCCGCCTACGTGACCTTCGGGTTCCCTGCCTACGGTGACCGCGAAGAGCTGGCCGAGGCCGCCCGCCGGTTCGTGGCGGAGGGCCAGCTACACCTGAAAATGAACGTGGGCTTCACGCCGGGCCAGGACCTGGTGGAGGACGAGGCCCGGGTGCGCGCCGTGCGGGAGGCCATGGGGGACCAGGGCAAGCTAATGGTCGACGCCAACGACCGCTTCAACTTCATGGAGGCGAGGGAGCTGGCCTGGCGCATCGAGCCCTACAACATCACTTGGTTCGAGTCACCGATGTTTATCAAGACGGATTTCAGGCTGCTGGCCTCTCTGCGCCAATGCACCAGCATCCCCATCGGCCACGGGGGCTCCCTGCCGGGAAGGCGTTGGCTCTACCGGGAGGTGGTCGCCAACGGGGCCGTTGATTTCGTCCAGCCCAACGTGATCCACGTGGGGGGCTTCACCGAGGCCCAGAAGATCGCCCACCTGGCCCAGGCGTTCAGTATTCCGGTGGCCAACGGCGGCGGCCAGCCCTACCACAACATGCATCTAATTGCGGGGGTGGCCAACGGCTGGATGGTGGAGTTCCACTACGGCCACACGCTGCGCGACGAGGTGATATTCGTGGACCCGCCCCGCTACGACCGGGGGTGGCTGACGCTGCCCGAAGCGCCGGGGCTGGGACTGGAGATCAACGAGGCCGCCCTGAAGGAGTACGAGGAAACCTAGTCTGGTGTCTCGTAGTTGGCTTGATGTCCGGTCCGTCATCCCAGCGAAGGCCGGGAACCAGCCAAGGCTTTCCTGGGTGCTGGCCTTCGCCGGAAGGACGATAACGCAGGCCTCTCCGTCTACAATTTCCCGATGCGCCGCAGGGAGATCTCACGGGCGGTCTCCACCGGCCGGTCGACCGTTACCTCTATGTGGTCGACCCATTTGACGCTGTCAAAGCAGTCCTGCCCGGCGATCACCAGACGGCAGGGCCCGCCGTGGCCGGGCGTCAGGGGCTCGCCGTTCAATCGCAGGGCTAGCAGCGCCGTGGCGTCGTGGGCCTTCTCCAGGGTTACCACCGCGGTGAACCGCCCGGCGCTGAAACTAACGTATTGCGCTTCGGGAAGGAGGCCGGCCGCGCCCAAAATCTTCCCCACCGGCACGCCTTCCCACGCTTGACCCGGCACCACCCATCCCTCTTCACAGTTGAAGTCCTCGACCATCTCCCCTCGGCCCAGCTTGGCCAGGTCTTCGGCGCTCAGAGCCAACGGCCGGGCGACGGCGCCGTCCACGACCAGCCGCTCCCAAGCTGAGGCCTGGCCTCCGTCCGGATGGTCGGGCAACTGGTCCAGTCTTGCGTATTCCACTCCTCCGGCCTCCTTTCCCACTGGGCTCTTTCTGGAATGGTGCGGGAAACCTCTTTCTCGCGAGAAAGAGGTTTCCTGCCGCCACGTATCTCTGTGCCGGCATCTTCTCTCAAATCACTACCCGCCGATGGCGTAGCATTCCTTTCGGAGATCGGCGGCGCCTTCCAGGGTGCCCCACTTCGGATTCACCATGATTCCGCACAAGCCGCCCGCATCCCAGGTCCAATCCGGGCACCATTCCACGGTATGCCCGAGGCGCGTCAGCCCGGCGCCGACCTCCTCGGCGATGCGGCCCTCCAACTGCACCATGCCCGGATGATAGGCATGGGGCCAGTAGGAGCCAGGGAAGCTGAAGCTGTTGAACCGGGGCTCCTCCACCGCCTGCTGGGGAGTCCGGCCGAAATCCACCAAGTTGACAAACATCTGGGCCATGGCTTGTACCTGGGCGTCGGTCCCCGGCGTGGCGAAGGGCATGAAAAGCTTGCCACCCTTGAAAGCAATCGCGGGATTGGGCGTGATGCGAGGCCGCTTCCAGGGCCCCATGCAGTTGGGGAGTTCCGGATCGAGCCAGCTCTGGCCTCCGCGTGAGGAGATTATCAGGCCCAGGCCTGGCACTATGGGCGTGGCGGTAAAAGAGTCGCTGAAGGTGGCGGCGAAGGCGTTGCCCCACCGGTCCACCGCACAGGTGGAGGCGGTGTCGGACATCATTGGCGCAGCAGCAAGCTCGGGGACGTTTACGCCCCTGGCGGCGGGCCGGTCAACTCCCTGGAAGGGCCAGGGATTGCCCGGAGGCGGCAGCTCCGGCCACGCCTTGGATGTGTCGAGGGTCTTCCGGCGCTCGGCGGCGTACTCCTTCGACAGGAGGCCCGCCATGGGCACCTCCACGAATTCAGGGTCCCCGAAGTAGGCATCCCGGTCGGAGAAGGCCAGCTTGACGGCCTCGGTAAAGATGTGGATGTACTCGGCGGAGTTGTGGGCCATGGACTTCAGGTCATACCCTTCAATCAGGTTAAGCACCTCGATGAGGCTGGGTCCCTGGCACCAAGGCCCGCAGGTGAAGAGGGTGTAGCCGTTATAGGTGCCCGTCTCCGGCTTCTCCACCTTGACGCTGAAGTCGGCGAAGTCCTCCATGGTTATGAGGCCGCCCTGTTCCTGGGCGAAGCGCACCATCTTCTCCGCCACGTCCCCTTTGTAAAAGTAATCCCGCGCGGCGTGGACGCCGGCCTCTCGTCCACCGCCGGAGCAAGCCCGCTCCGCCTCGATCATCCCGTGGAACACGCCGGCCAGGTCCTTCTGGACGAAATGCTGCCCCAGCTCCAGGCGTTTGCCGTCGGGCAAAAACAGCTCGCGGCTGCCGGGGTTGGCGCTGAGAAACTTCTCGTGGTCCTTGATCCGGGAGACAAAACTTTCGGAGGCGGGAAACCCACCCTCGGCCAGCTCCAGGGCAGGCTGCACGGCCTGCTCGAAGGTCATGGTGCCGTACAACTCAAGGGCGCGCAGCCAGGCGTCGCAGGCGCCGGGCACCGCGCTCCGGGCCACCCCGACAGGGATTTCGCCGTAGGTATCTCGGAAGTACTCCAGGGTGGCCGCCTTGGGCCAACGCCCTACGCCGCTGATGGTCACCACCTCGTCCTCACCCGCCAAGTAGATGATGATGGGCGCTACTCCGGCGAAGCTGGTCCAATGGGGCATGGTCACGTTGACGGCGATACCCGAGGCCACACCGGCATCGATGGCGTTGCCTCCCTGTTCCAAGATACGTAGGCCCGCGGCGGCGGCCAGGTAATGGCCGGCGACCACCATGTGATTGGAGCCCCGGGCCGGAAACCGGTACGAGGGAATTCCGTTCGGTGGCATTCCTTCACCTCTCTTACACTGTAGGTACGGGCAGCACGGATACGGGCCCTAGGTGCCCCCGCGGTCGGTCGCGCCGGATATCAGGCTGCTTCCCGGCGTGGCCCAGTCCTCAGGGCGGGCCAATACCAGTCTACAACCTATCTGAGGAACTGGCCATACCGCTTCCAGCTCACGGGCATACCCGGATCACGGACTGTTTCAGAGGGAAGCTGCCCGCCCGCGGCTCCAAGGTCTGGGACCCGATGGCCCGCGCGGCGGCGTCGTGGATGAAGAATTGTGCGCTTGACGTCAAGAATGTATCATCGTGCTATGAACCGGCTGGAGCCAGGGCCGCTGGGTCGCCTGAAGACTTCCGAGACCATGCCGGCGCCCGCCAAACTGGCGGGGCTAAAAGGGAGCTTTCTTGAGCCGGTAGACTGGTCCATCCAACTCTTGGCCGGAGGCGCTATGAACCGGGGACAACCGGCGCGGAATCTGGAGCCAGAAGCGCCACAATATACGAAATTAGAACGGCGGGGCAGTTCCATCGCCCACGGCAGCGCTTTGCTGATCGGTGTGCCGCTAAGCATACTTCTGCTCCCCGTTCCCTTCTCCCTGGTGCCCTGCCCGGTCGTGTCCTACCTGATAGCGCGCTCGTTCCGGCGCAGGAAGCTGGCCTGGGGAGCGTTTCAAGGTTTGCAAGCATCGGCGATTCACTCTTCAATCGTGATCATGGCCACCGTCGTCGTTGTCGCCGACCTGCCATACCGCCTGGCCTTGACTCTTGGCACTGCTGCCCTGCTGCTGTTCCTGTACTCCTTGTGGGCCGCTTTGGACACGTTGCTCGGCTACGACTTCCACTACATCGTCATCAGCAAGTTTCTTGATCGGGTATCCCGGGTCAACCTCGACCGGTAAGAACGGGCCAGAAAGTGGTTCAGCGAAAGGTGGTCGGACGGGAATGACCGGTGAACTATCTTGAATAGCGATAGTTTATCGGCCAGGCTATGCATTATTCTTACTCTAGACCGTCAGCGATAATGGGACACATTGGGGTGTAAGAAAACCCGAGAAAGTGGAAGTGGCGTGAGCTCCTGGAATGAAGGTACATTACTTCCAGAAA
>Ga0187833_10003221_pt1 | contig 16706 bp, 11 predicted proteins | sample ETNtaG_37_FD_167968 | JGI IMG/M metagenome (GOLD analysis project Ga0187833, IMG submission 167968) | Marine microbial and viral communities from oxygen minimum zone, Eastern Pacific Ocean - ETNP2014_SV_400_PacBio MetaG (Illumina Assembly) | ecosystem: Environmental > Aquatic > Marine > Hypoxic...
AGCAGAAGCGCTAAAACATGAAACTGCGTCTAAAGGAACGGTGGGTTGTCTGGGATACTGTATGAGTGGCCCATTTGCATTTGCTGCTGCGGCTGAAATCAATGATCGAATCCGGGCTACTGCGAGCATTCACGGTGTTGAACTCTTCACCGACTCCGCCCAATCACCTCATCTGAGTTCCCATAAAATCAAGGGCGAAATTTATTTCGGCTGTGCTGAAAACGATGAGTGGGTTCCCACGGAAATGATTGAATCCCTTGAAAAACATCTTGCTGAAACAGACATCAATTATCGAATAGAATTGTACCCTGAAACAGTACACGGTTTCGTCTTTCCTGACAGAATGGAAAAATATCACAGGGCTGCCGCGGAAAGGCACTGGTATAGAATTTTGTCCTTATATGAAAGGAATTTAAAGAAACTGACAAAGTAGCGAATTACTTCCATACCATTGTTTACACTCAGGAAATATTGATCTGATCTCACCCTAATCCGTTATTTCTACGGAACGGAGCTAAAGATTCCAACTTTGAATTCCAAGCAATTTTTCCCCTAAAGGGCTTAATTTGGCTTTGGGATAACGGTTCTGCTCCCAATTTCTGGGATCACCCGGAAATGCGTAACCATCCGGAGGAATACGTTCAGTCCAGGATTTAGTCCGCCACTCACGGATAATTTCGTTTTCTTCCTCAGCCGGAACCATGGAAATGTACTGCGCCATTCGCACAGTTTCCGATTTATTCGGACGTACTCCATGCGGCTGCAGGCAATTCCAGATGAGCAATTCCCCGGATTTCATAGGAACAAATTCTGTTTCATAACCGTTCAAATCCGGAACGAAAGGATCACGTTCCTTAGGCTGACTCAACAGCCAGTTTTCCAGATCTCGAAAAAGTGCGGGTACACACTGGAACCCTCCTGTTTCCGGAGTAGTATCTGATAATGCAAGCACGCCCTGCACGTTGACCGGCAGCGGGTTTAGCGAAGTATCCGCATCCCAGTGGATAAATCCACTGAAGTCGCGTCCATGTCGATTTGGCGGATTGAGGTTCGCACGATCAATAGTGACCCACAGATCTTCGCGATCCCAAAGATCCACGAAGGCGTCATAAACACGGGGGTTCTGACGGTTGTTCCACAGCAACTGATTGTTGTAACATTCAACCATCCCGGAGTTGTTGAGTTCCTTCATGTTATTTTCCCTCAACTGAGGGCGGTACCAACTCGTAGAATCATTGGGATCCATTTCCTGAAACTCCCATAACAGCGCTGCAGTTGCCTCGACATCTGCCATGCTCACCGCATTCCTGATAATAACAAAACCGTTGTGCTGCCAGAATTCGAAATCTTCAGCACTCAAAACTCTAAGCGGCAAAGATTTTACTATACCTTTTAAAGTAGCAGTTCTAAGATTCGAAACGCTGTTATTTCCAGGTGCGTTCTCTCCAAATCCATATCTATTTTTCATTATATTCTCTAAGACAGTTGGCGGTTATATGTTCAAAAAGGTAGCTCATGCGGAAAGCGGAGTCAATTTGTTTCTCAGTTAGATTGCTGTTGAAAAATGGATGAAGTGATTGTTAGTTCAATCGAGCTGATTTTTAATAAATTTCAACAGCAAAAACCAGACACTTTTCTTTTGATCGGTTATGCTGATTTAATGTACTGTCATGCTTTTTTGTATATAATCCAGTGAGAATTGCATCTGTTGTTGCATTTGAGGCTAACAGCTAGTACATTATTCTCAAAGACAGATTTCGTCCTGCCGTACTTAACTGTTGAATAAAAGACAATTTCACTCATTGTTTTACCACAGAGAGCACCAAGTTTGGTTAATCTATAAACCAGCTCACAAATATAATCTTTAGTTAAACTTTTACAAATGAGTTACGTCGTACATGTAACAGCAGTTGTTGAGGGAGATCTTGAACAAATTGAGATCATGATCAATGATTACCGTTACAAATGTCTGGAAAACCAAAGCGGGATGGAACAATTTTTTGTTTGCAGAAATGTTGAGCAGAAAAATGTATTTCTCTATACACAGGTTTTCAAGGACAAACAGGCCCACAAAATTCATCTTGAAGGAAACGATCCCAAATGGTTTTTTGAGCAGATGGAAGAAAATAATTACAATTTCCAGGGACAATGGGTTGCGGGAATTGAAATAGAATCCTCTGAAGGACAAGTCCTGAACTGATGTTAAGGAAGGGAGTAAGAAATAAAGGGGAGTATTGACCTCATTTCATAGGAAGAATAAACGCTCCCTTCCACCAAAATATAGTTGATCCAAAATTTAGTTGAGAATCTTATTCTACCTTGCATTGTTTGTTTTGCTGGTTTTGATAGTTTGGTCGATGACTAAACTTTTCAAAGACAGGCAGAAATTTCAAAAGCTATTGCAATTCCTGCATTTCCTTTCGCGTTATATTTCTCCTTATATTTTGCTTCGCCTGTTGCTGAAACTGCTTAAAAGGCTAAAATGATGAAGTTTTAATAATGATAAACGTAGGGGCACAGCTCTCCGTGCCCCTACAAATGATTTTGGAATACGGTAGAACAGGACTACGTACCGAAAATTTTACTGGATATATAAATTAGCTGTTACCATTAATATTCAAGCAGAATATGTAAGATAATTTAAAACAAAAAGCCATTTTGGTGCTTCAGCGGGATTATCATTTAAACTTTTTCCCGCTGTCTTTTCACCTGTGGTTCTTAGCTCCCTCTGAAGTTTTCCAATTTTTCCCCCCTCACTATCTGCCTCGTTTTCACGATTTCCTGCATCTTACTTTTGTTTTGCATCAAATTATCAGAAACTGACAAAACCGTTGATAATCACAATTAACGTTAAAATGATCATTCCCTGATTTAAAAACAGCAATGTCGAAACCGCATTTTTCTCAAATGAATTAAATATTGTCTATTGCAAGTAAGATTTTATCAAATATTTAGCTTTTTTAGCAGAATCATAAATTATATACAAAATTCTTCAATATTTACTTATTGATATAATTCGGCAAAATATTATTTCCAGGACTTCTAAGTAAATTTACGGATAGTCAACTTTTGGAGGGAGTGATAGTTCTTACTGGTCAAGGTTTTCTATAGCTATTAGAAAGTCCGGAATAAATTTGCAACGAGAATCGGCAGAAGACTGATTTTCCATCTTAAAATAAATGTGATATGAAAAAGATATACCTGAAAGCCTATAGATCGAAAGTAAGTGACTCTCAGACTAAAGGTGAGCTTGCGGCAAAATCGATCGAAGAAAAAACCATAATCCGGGAACAAATTCTGAACGGGCTCAAAGACTTCAAGGCCAAAGGGCGCAAGATTACAGTTCTTCCTCCAGAAAAAGCTCCTTATGTTCCGGACTGTAACTGCAGTGAAGGATGGGGTAGTGAAACCAGCGCAGGCCTTGGGAAATACTCCGGACTTAATCGTATTTTGACTGGCTGAGATTGAAAGTGTGACTTATTTATATCTGCTGGAATATGAAAGTTACAATTTTACAAATTCTGCCAATAACGCTGCTTGAACGCAATAGAAAGGTCGTTTCAACTGTAGCCGATAGCCCATGTTGGTAGAGAACTCCATTTCACAATTAGACCATAGCCCGCCGGTAGCCCCGAACTCAGTTTCGGGGTAAAACTCAAAAGTTCCACAAAAAGTCTCTAGAACACGCTCATCCGGTTTCGGCCGAAACAGATATTCCGAATGTTCTTCCGGTACCACATAGGGAGATGAGAGCACTTTCAGGAGCTTTTCAAAATATCCGTAATCAATTGTCTCAACTGAAATCGCCATATTATCGGTTTCAGTTTTTTTCACAGTCCTCATTCTTAACCAGCATCAACAATCCGCACTCACCATTCTTGCTAAATACACTAAATGATGATATATATTGGGTTGCCGATTTACTAAAAATAATTCTTTTTTTATACAAATTATTTATCTTCACTTTTTCAGCTTATGAAGTTATTAGCTCTAATGCGCAGTCTCAATGCGTTCCTGCTTTGTCTGTTGCTGCCAGTATTTACCCTGACAGCTGCTGATTTCCAGAAAGGTTTTGAAGCCCATCTCAGAGGCGACTATGCGGCCGCTATCCGTGAATGGGGGCCTCTCGCCGCACAGGGTGACCCGAGGGCACAGTTTAACATAGGGAATATGTTTGACTTCGGGAAAGGTGTCACAGAGGATAATGCACAGGCGGTGTACTGGTATAAAAAATCAGCTGAAAAAGGGAATGCGAGTGCGCAGTATGCTCTCGGATGGATGTATGAAAACGGTGAAGGTGTAAAAAAGGATTACGGTCAGGCTTTTATCTGGTACCTTAAAGCTGCTAAAAAGGATAATGCTGCAGCGCAGACAAATCTCGGATGGATGCATGAAAACGGGATAGGTGTTGAACAAGATAACGCCATAGCTGTTGACTGGTATACAAAAGCAGCTAACCTAGGACAGGCGGAAGCACAGTTAAATCTAGGTATCATGTACAAAAGCGGTAAAGGTGTTGATAAGGACTACTTACAGGCAATTTTCTGGTTTGAAAAATCTGCAATGCAGGGAAATTCAAATGCACAATTAAATCTGGGAGTGATCTATAAAAACGGTAAAGGAGTCAGGACGGACTACACTCAATCGGTTTACTGGTTGAAGAAAGCAGCAGATAAAGGTCACTCCGCGGCCCTGACTAACCTGGGTTGGCTGTATGAAAACGGCAAAGGAGTAGCACAGGATTATATCAAGGCTGCAGCGTTGTATATAAAAGCAGCAGACAAGGGACAGGCAGAGGGCCAGTTAAATCTCGGCATCATGTACAATAAAGGCAGGGGTGTCACTCAAGATCACCAGGAAGCGTTTATCTGGTTTAAAAAAGCTGCAGACCAGGGATTGGCGGAAGCACAGTTAAATCTAGGTATCATGTACAAATTCGGCAGAGGAGTTGATGAGAATTACACTCAGGCAATTTTCTGGTTTAATAAACCTGCAGAACAGGGTTTTGCGGAAGCACAGACAAATCTCGGATGGATGTACGAATACGGTAAAGGCGTAGAACAGGATTATATAGAAGCTATTTCCTGGTACAAAAAAGCTGCGGACCAGGGGGATACAAAAGCGCAGTTAAATCTGAGCCTGATTTACAAATACGGAAAGGGAGTAGCTAAGGATTACGGACAGGTCTTTTATTGGAACAATAAAGCCGCAGAACAGGGAAGTGCGATTGCACAGTTTAACCTCGGCGTAATGTACGAATTCGGTAAAGGAGTAAAGGAGGATTACAGACAAGCTGCTGAATGGTACAAAAAAGCCGCCCAGCAGGGTCATTCGGAAGCGCAAACCAGTCTCGGAGGTCTCTACGAAAATGGCAAAGGTGTAGATGAGGATTATACAGAAGCCATTTACTGGCATAAAAAAGCTGCAGAGCAAGGTGACACAAAAGCGCAGTTAAATCTTGGAGATTTCTACAAAAACGGTAAAGGCATCGCTGAAGATTACAGACAGGCATTTTACTGGTATAAAAAAGTGGCAGAACAGGGTGACGCAGTAGCGCAGTTAAACATAGCGATTATGTATGAATACGGCAAAGGTGTTTCGCAGGATTACGAACAGGCTGTGCACTGGTATAATAAAGCCGCGGAGCAGGGACAGTCGGAAGCACAAAACCGTCTCGGCTGGATGTACGAAAACGGCAAAGGAATAAAGCAGGATTACAATCAGGCAATTACGTGGTATAAAAAATCCGCAGAACAGGGTGAAACAAAAGCACTGTTAAATCTCGGTATAATTTATCGAAAAGGTAAAGGAATCGCAGAGGATTATACTCAATCATTTTACTGGTACAAAAAAGTCGCGGATCTTGGTGACGCCAACGCGCAGTTTAACCTTGGATTAATGTATGAATACGGCAAAGGCACGGATGAGGATTTTACTAAGGCAGTTTTCTGGTACAAAAAAGCGGCGGAACAGGGTGATACTAAAGCACAGTTAAATCTTGCCGTGATGTTTAAATATGGTACAGGTGTTACAGAAGATTTTACGCAAGCAGTTTACTGGTACAAAAAAGCTGCGGAACAGGGTGATACTAAAGCACAGTTGAGTCTTGCGGAGATGTATGCCTCCGGCGACGGTGTACCGGAGAATTTTGTTTTAGCATACAAATGGGGCAACCTAGCATCAGCACGCGGCAGAGACAAAGCAAAAGCGTTGAAAAACGAAATTAGAAAACGAATGACACGTGACCAGATCGCAGAAGCTCAACGGCTTTCCCTGGAATGGGAAAAAAGGCTGTCCGGTGAATAAACTGCAGAATCGTTTTGAATAACCTCACTTAGTTTACCGGCACTGGGAAATACTATTCCTACAAGTGAAGACTCTTCATGCGTTTGAACTGCGGAAACTTCTTTTTAAGTCTGTATATCATCCTGCCTGCTTCTTTTTTTGTTTCAAAAAATCCAATCCGAATCCGAAACTCAAGTTTACCTGAAGAAGCGGATTCCAGCTTTTGTGAGATATAACTAAAATCTGTTTCGATATTTATCTGGGCCATATCTTTCAAGGCCTCAGCTTGACTGGAGTAGAGAGGAAGTTGAATAACCCAGGGTTTGTTAAGCGGTTGCCGGAGGTCAATCACCGGACGTGACAGTTCCTGAGGACCCGGTTGAACCGGCCAGAATTTTGTGGAAAAATAATCCTCACCCTGATATTTCTCAGATATTTTTTTCCCGGTCGTACGCGCGTCTTCAAGGTTTTTGAAAAATCCAACTCTCACACGATACCAATACTTGCCTTCAAATTTTGCATCTGTACGGTGAAGATAAGCATAATAACCGTCATTCAACAGGCGACTCAGCAAAGACACAGCTAATGGAAAGCGTGCATGCTCAATCGAGATCAACTGGATCGAAAATTTGCCTCTTTTTTTACGTGCAAGAATATCTTTTACTGCAAGCAGTTCTGAACGAAACTGAACTCTTATTGCTTTGTTGCTCCTTACCAGATGCCAGTCCCTTGGAGCAAGAGGCGTGATTGTATAGTCAATTTTGAAACGGTTTTGAACCAGAATTGTGTGCCAGTTTTCTGCGGAAACACCGGAGCTGCTGATAGGATAAACATTCCAGAAAGGACTTTCAGTTTCCACCAGATGAGAATATTCTGTGTCCTCTGAAATATCTGCTGTACCTACTGCTCCGGGTTCAGGTTCAGCAACTTCTTCCTCCACTATTTCAGTATCTGCGGGAAGCTCTTCCTTTACTTGAGGTGATTCTACTTCAAGTGACGCAACTACATTTTCCTGGTGCACTGCCATTTGTACATAAAGCAACATTCCGACTATGCCGCCCATGATTAAGGTCGCCAGCCACAACAGTAATAATCTTCTAATTCGTTTTTTTGTCAATTGTTTAACCAGATTCCGGATTTAATGATGTTAATGCAGGCAATTTTGATTCGCAATTTTGGCTTTAAGTGTTTAGTATACAAAAATTGAAATCGCAGATCCAGACAATGCAAAGTGTAACTGCCTATATTTTTTAATTTTTTAATGACTTTTTATTTTTTCAATGAAAATCACTGACAACATCCTTTATTTTGCAGACATTCCTGTTGAAACAATCATGCAGGAATATGGTTCACCGCTCTATGTTTATGAAGAGTCAGTCCTGCGTTCGCAGTTTCGCGAGCTGTCTGCAGGATTTCCTGAGGGACTGCTTGAAATCCATTATTCGATGAAAGCAAATTCCAATCCATCACTGCTCAAAATCCTTGCGGAAGAAGGCTCATCAATTGACGCTGTTTCTGAGTTTGAGGTACGTTTAGCACTTGAATGCGGATTTGAAGCTCAGCAAATCATCTTCACTGGCAACAATAACAGTCTGCAGGAAATAGAGTCTTGTGTCGAACAAAACGTTGCTGTAAACCTCGGTTCGTTGGCCTTACTCGAAAAATATGGACAACGATATCCCGAGACAACTGTTTCCGTACGTGTTAATCCTGGAATCGGCGCAGGTCACCATTCGCACTGTATCACGGGCGGTCCGGATTCAAAATTTGGAATATATCATGATCAAATTGAAGCAGCACTTGCTTTGGCAAAAAAATATAAGTTGATACTTAACGGTGTTCATTCTCATATAGGTACCGGAATTTATTCTGCCGAACCAATGCTGGAAGCGATGGAAATGATTCTAGATGTTGCGCAAAGATTTCCTGATCTACAGTTTGTTGATTTTGGAGGCGGTTTTGGAATTCCATACAAGCCGGAACAGTTGGCATTAAATATGGTCGATTTAAGTCAAAAAATGACCGCAAGATTCACAAAGTTTATTCAGCATTACGGACGTGAATTACGGATGAAAATTGAACCCGGAAGGTTATTGATAGGTCCTGCAGGAGTTTTACTGGCAACAGTAACCAACATTACGGACACTCCAAAACACAGCTTTGTCGGAGTAGATTCAGGTTTCAATCATTTGGTGCGTCCAACGATGTACGGATCTTATCATAAAATCCTGAATGCCAGCCGAGTTTCGGATGTTGAAAAAAATGTTGTCGTTGTTGGAAATATTTGCGAAAGTGGAGACATTTTGAGTCGCTCCGGAGATGAAATCATCCGCAAAATGACTTCACCGGCAATCGGCGAACGCCTCGCTTTTCTGGATGCAGGAGCTTACGGCTTTTCTATGAGCTCGCAATATAATTTCAGACCGCGCCCAGCGGAAGTACTGGTGCATCAAGGACAAAGCCGACTTATTCGTCGGGCCGAAACTTTTGAAGACCTCACACAGTGTTTTGTGGATTTTAACTAAATAAAGTTTAAATGAACAAAAAAAAACTAGGCAAACAAAAAGGCAGAATTTTGGATTTCTCAGCACTTCTGGAAGTCCAGAAACTACTTTCCGACATGCCGCGCCGTAAGGATCTGCTGATTGAAGCCCTGCATTTGATTCAGGACGAATATCATTTTATCTCAGCAAAACATGTCGTGGCACTGGCCTTTGAAATGAAACTGTCGCATGCGGAAGTCTATGAGGTGGCCACGTTTTATCACCATTTTGATGTGATAAAAGAAGACCAGATTCCACCTCCGCCTTTGACGGTTCGGGTTTGCGAATCTCTTTCCTGCGAAATGTCCGGAGCAAATAAACTCACGAAAACCCTCAAACAACTTTTTCCAGACAGTTCCGTCCTCTCTGAGCAAATCAGGATTCAAGCTGTACCTTGCGTAGGACGTTGTCAGCACGCACCAGTCGCAGTTGTGGGCAAAAATCCCGTGGATCAGGCAACTCCTGAATTGGTGAAAAAACATATTGAAAAAAACGCGGTTCTGCCGACACTTCCGGAATACGTGAATTTTGCGGAATATCAGCAATCCGGAGGTTATCAGCTTTTTCAGAATTGTTTGTCCGGAAAACGTGATGCTGAATCCGTGATCTCGGAACTTAAAAATTCTGGTTTACGTGGTTTGGGTGGAGCAGGGTTTCCTGTCGGAAGCAAATGGGAGATTGTAAGTAAATTTCCGGAACCTCGTTTAATGGCGGTTAACATCGATGAAGGAGAACCTGGAACTTTCAAAGACCGCTACTATCTCGAAGGTGATCCGCATCGTTTTCTTGAGGGTTCGATGATTGCGGCCTGGGCGGTTGGTATTGAAGAAATATACATTTATCTGCGTGACGAATATGCCGCTGCGCGTGAAATACTGCTCAGAGAAATTGCGGAACTGCAATCCGCTTTTCCGGAAAGACTGCCTCAAATCCATTTACGCCGTGGAGCCGGAGCCTATATCTGCGGTGAAGAATCGGCAATGATTGAGTCGATTGAAGGCAAGCGCGGGATTCCACGTTTGCGTCCACCTTACGTCGCGGAAGTCGGATTGTTCGGACGTCCGACACTGGAACACAATATGGAAACTCTGCATTGGGTACGTGATATTATAGAAAAAGGAGCGGAATCATTTTCATCCCACGGAAGAAGAGATCGTAAGGGGTTGCGGGCATTTTCGATCAGCGGACGTGTAAACAATCCGGGAGTGCATTTAGCGCCTGCCGGAATTTCGATGCGTGAGTTAATTGACGAATATTGTGGCGGCATGCTTCCCGGACACAGCTTTTACGGATATTTCCCAGGGGGCGCCTCAGGAGGAATGCTGCCTGCGTCTCTCGGTGATTTACCGCTGGATTTTGACACGCTGCAGGAACACGGCTGTTTTATCGGCTCAGCCGCGGTTATCGTTTTTTCTGAACATGATAATGCACGTGAACTGGCACTGAACGCGATACGCTTCTTTGCGCATGAATCATGCGGACAATGTACTCCATGCAGAGTTGGGACTATCAAAGCCATTCCGTTGATGGAACAAAAAAACTGGAATCAGTCTCTTTTAGAAGAACTCTCGCAGACTATGGAAGACGCTTCGATTTGCGGTTTGGGGCAGGCCGCACCGAATCCGTTGCGCTGTGTGATGAAATATTTTCCAAAGGAGGTGTGAGATGGAGACAATTTCATTTGAACTGAACGGAAAAACACTGGACGCACTTGCCGGAGAAACAATTTTACAGGCGGCTGACCGGGCAGGTATCGCAGATATTCCACGGCTTTGTTATAAAGAGGGTTACCGCACGGATGGTAACTGCCGCTCCTGCGTGGTGGAAATTGAAGGTGAACGTGTCCTCGCTCCATCCTGTTGCCGCTACCCTCAGCAGGGAATGAAAGTCAACAGCAACAGTCAACGAGCCCTCCATTCACAGAAAATGGTGCTCGAACTCCTGCTGGCGGACATGCCGGAATCCGCAAAATCGCCCTATACACCAAACTCTGAACTTGATCAATGGGTGGAAAAAATGGGTTTAAGCGAACCCCGTTTTTCCAGACGGAAACAACCGGAATTGGATAATTCACATCCGGCGATGTCGGTTAATCTGGACGCTTGTATCCAGTGTACACGTTGTGTCAGGGCCTGCAGAGAAGTTCAGGTTAATGATGTGATCGGCATGGCCTTTCGTGGATCTCACGCGGAAATTGTTTTTGACCTCAGTGATCCAATGGGTGACAGTACCTGCGTCGCCTGCGGAGAATGTGTGCAGGCCTGTCCGACTGGTGCGTTGATGCCGGCAAATAATGTAGGTTTAGAGGAAGTTGACAAAAAGGTAGAATCGGTTTGTCCATACTGCGGTGTAGGGTGTCTGCTGACCTATCATGTAAAAGACAAAAAACTTTTAAGAGTTGAAGGACGCAAAGGTCCGGCGAACGAGGAAAGATTATGTGTAAAAGGACGTTACGGTTTTGATTATGTACATCATCCGGATCGTCTCGTAAAACCTTTGATACGGCTAAAAGACGTTCCAAAAACCACCGAACTGCTGCAGCCTAAAGATTGGCGTAAAGTTTTCCGGGAAGCAAGCTGGGAAGAGGCACTTGATTTTGCCGCCGCAGGTTTAAACAATATCCGTGATAATAACGCACCGGATGCACTGGCTGCGTTCGGTTGTGCCAAGGGTAGTAACGAAGAAGCATATCTGTTGCAAAAGCTGGTGCGTACCGGATTTGGGACTAATAATATTGATCACTGCACGCGACTTTGTCATGCCTCTTCGGTTAGTGCTTTGTTGGAAGGTATTGGTTCCGGAGCAGTTTCAAATCCCTTCACGGATGTGACTGACGCGGAAGTCATTTTGCTGATTGGAGCAAATCCAATCGCTAACCATCCTGTAGCTGCTACTTTTATGAAAAACGCGGTTAAGGACGGTAAAAAGCTGATTTTGATGGATCCGCGCAGGACAGATTTGGCACGTCATGCCACCTACAGCCTCCAGTTTAGACCGGACACAGATGTGGCGATGCTCAATTCACTGATGCACGTAATCGTAGAGGAAGGCTTATGCGATGAAAAATACATCACAGAACACACAACCGATTTTGATAAATTAAAAGCCAATGTCGCGGAATACAGTCCTGAGATTGTCGCACCGATTTGCGGAATTCCCGCAGAAACCCTGCGTGAAGTTGCCCGCACTTTTGCAACCGCGGAATCCTCCATCATCTTGTGGGGCATGGGCATTTCTCAGCATATTCACGGTACAGACAATTCACGCTGTTTGATCGCTTTGTCGCTGATGACAGGCCAGATCGGACGTCCCGGTACCGGATTGCATCCACTGCGTGGACAAAATAATGTTCAGGGTACTTCCGATATGGGACTGATTCCAATGTTCTTTCCGGATTATAAGTCAGTCATTGATCCAGAAATAAAAAATTGGTTCGAGAAATTTTGGGGTACTTCCCTTAATCCCAAAAAAGGATTAACGGTGGTGGAAATCATTGATGCCGTGCATTCAGGCGGAGTCAAAGGCATGTACGTTCAGGGTGAAAATCCCGCGATGTCCGATCCAAACCTGAACCATGCCCGTAGTGCTTTAGCAATGCTGGATCATTTAGTAGTACAGGATATTTTTCTCACCGAAACCGCGGGTTTTGCGGATGTGATTTTACCTGCGTCTGCATTTCCGGAAAAGACCGGAACTTTTACCAATTCCAACCGTCAGGTACAACTTGGACGACAGGCCATAAACCCTCCGGGAGACGCACGTCAGGACTTGTGGATTATTCAGGAAATTGGCCGACGGCTTGGTCTGGACTGGAATTATGAAAGTCCGAAAAAGGTTTTTTCTGAAGTACGCAAAGCTACGTCGAGCATGGCGGGAATCACCTGGGAGCGTTTACAAAAAGAACATTCCGTAACCTATCCCTGTACCAAAGAAGGTGATCCCGGTGAACCGATTATTTTTCAGAATGGTTTTCCAACAGAAAATAAAAAAGCTCGTTTTGTTCCTGCAAAATATACGCATGCTGATGAAATGCCGGATAAAGATTTTCCCTTTGTCTTTATCACCTCACGTCAACTCGAACACTGGCACACAGGTAGTATGACACGACGTGCGACTGTCCTGAATTCGATTGAACCGTTTCCGGTAGTTCATGTTCATCCGGATGATCTGAAAAAGCTTGGAGTAGAAGCCGGTGATGCAGTAACTCTTGAATCAAGACGCGGAAAAATTGCAACATATGCTCGTCAGGATCTCGGCGTGCAACCGGGAAATATTTTTATGGCATTCAGTTATAACGAATCTGCAGCCAATTTGATTACTTCATCTGTGCTCGACCCTTTTGGGAAAATTCCGGAAGTGAAATTCTGCGCAGTGAAGATGTCTGCAGGTGGTTTGCCGGAAAAGAGAGTTGGCTGATAGTTCCTTCCTCTGTAGTTAAACTTTCCCGGTGACGCGGAAATACACTTATTAAAGCAGCAAACAGCTTTTTCCTCTTGTTTTCTGCTCATTCCTTGGCTAAAATTAATAGTATGTATTTTGACATATTTTTTGTCTGTTTCTACTGCACTTTGCCTGTGCTGTTTTAAACGGGAGACTAAAGTTTGAAATTAAACTCAGATATTTTTGCTGCGTTGCAAAAAAGAGATCTTAGGAGTGTTAGTCAGAAAGTACAGAATTTTCAAAAAATAAACGTATAATATTTTAATTTTGGCATTACTTCTGTATAACCCTACCGGGACGCATGAAATCAAAATAAACTGTTTTTACAGGCTATACTTACACAGATCCCTACCCATCAGTGCTTCAATAAATAGCTTAGTAACGGTGATGACAGGACATTGCCTTGACTCAGTGAGATAATAAAATCAGGAAAACTCAATGATTAATAAAATAGCCAGTATTTTCACCCAGGATCTAGCCATTGATTTAGGGACGGCGAATACTCTAGTATACACGCGGCAACGCGGGATAGTGATTCGTGAACCATCCGTTGTGGCTGTACAAAAAGACAACCGTGGAAGAATACAGGTACTGGCCGTTGGTGAGGAGGCCAAACAAATGCTGGGCCGTACACCAGGATCAATCACGGCAATCCGTCCCATGAAGGACGGTGTTATTTCAGATTTTGATATAACTCAGGAAATGCTGCGTTACTTCATCCGTCAGACTCAAAACAAATTTTCTTTTTTCCGTTTTAAACCGCGTATTGTAGTGGCCGTTCCGTCCGGAATTACTCAAGTTGAACGACGTGCAGTCAAAGAAGCAGCTGAATCTGCCGGAGCACGCGAAGTTTTTTTAATTGAGGAACCAATGGCCGCAGCACTGGGTGCAGGTTTACCGGTGACAGAAGCCAGCGGAAGTATGATTGTCGATATCGGCGGAGGTACTACAGAAGTTGCTGTTATTTCTCTTGCAGGCATAGTTTACAGTGATTCCGCACGGGTCGGCGGTGACAAAATGGACGAAAGCATTGCCGAATTCATCAAGCAAAAATATAATTTACTGATTGGGGAACGTACCGCGGAGGATATTAAAATCAACATCGGTACTGCCTTTATTAAAGAAGAACCTAAATCCTATGAAGTGCGTGGACGTGACCTGGTTACCGGTATTCCAAAAACGCTGGTTCTCGGTGAAGAAGAAGTGCTGGAAGCTCTAAGTGACGTTTGTGCACAAATTGTAAAAACTATCCGGAATGCTCTGGAATCAACACCTCCGGAACTGGCGGCGGACATTGTTGACCGCGGAATTGTTTTAGCCGGTGGTGGATCCTTACTTTCCGGAATCGATGATTTGCTGCGAGCTGAGGTTGGTTTACCAATTTTTCACGCAGATGATCCACTCACCAGTGTTGCGACAGGAACAGGAAAAGTACTCGATGAAATCGACCTGCTCGCCACAATTGAATTGTCTTCCTAAAAAAGCAACTGATAGCTGGTTTAAGTTTTAAAACTTTCCAGCTCTCGTTTTTAAGCCTTTGTCAAGGAATTCAAACAGGCAAATCCGGCACAGACTCCACCCTCATTAACATTTTCCGCTTTTGTACGTACGAGGTATCCCACATCCTCGTTGCTCTCCACTACACCGTTATCCGCAAAACAAATCCCGTAGCGTCCGATCTCACTCACAGAAGTCAGAGTTTCGGCATTACCGTTAACCACAAGAATTGCCGGATGAGTTTCCGCCTCGATTTTCTCCATTAAGACATAAGCAACTTGTTCTTCCGGCTGCATGTCCGCCAATTTTATTGGAATATCCCTGCCAAAATAATTATTGCCACCGCCTTCACGTTGAGGTTTCAGCACATATTTATCCGGATTCTTAGCAGCCCATGCCGAAGCTCTTAACTCTCCGTCAGGAGTCTCGATAATTTCATCCAGGGAATGCATGGCGGCAAAAGTTTTTAAGAAACGTTGCGAAATTTCCTTTGACACAAAAGCAGAAAGGATTTCCGGACGTGTCAGTACCTGTTGAATTTTTTTCATCCCGGCAAGTTGCATCGGCAAATCCGGAACCTGAATTGTCGATGACGCTTCTATGAGTTGACGGCCTTTTAATGCTTCGCTGGTGCGAAAATCATCCGGTGTGTAACCGGCACGATAATAAGTAAGGGCCACTAATTTTCCTGCCAAAATAAGATGCCCTTCACGTAGACTTCCGTTCTCATATATTTCAGTTAATGTTTTGCGCATAGTCTGAATTTTATACTTATCCCACAAAAGCTGTTCCAGTCCAAGTTGATCAAAACGGTTACTCTCTGCAGGCTGAGAAACCAGTAGCATTATTGAGTCAGTTGATCCGTAGTGCTGAATTGCTTTTGCGAAAGCATCGACTACAGGCCCCAGCGGATTATTTGGAACAATCTGCTCCATCATATTTTGCTCAAATAAATTCTGGTGCAAACGAGAAAGTTGAGTTATTAAAAACGGGAAACTTGCTGAGACTGTATTAAGTTCTACCTGACGCAGTGCAGAAGCGGAAGTATCTCCGTCAGATGATGAGGAGTCCTGCCCGCAATTGCTAAGTTCATCCCTGATCAAAAAAAAATCATTACGCTGCACAAGTAGTTGTTTGCTCTGTGTAACTTCCCGCTCTCTTTGGTCCAGTAACATCTTCAAAAAAGGATCGGATTCAGAAATTGGACTCAGATACTGATCGAGAAATGCCCAATCCTGAGAAACATGAATCATCAACTCGCTGAAATATGACGTTAATTCAGTCATTTCCTGCATGTCTGCTGCTGAAATTGAATATGGACTAAGTGAAAACGGAGCATGAGTCAGTCGCCCGTCGGGCAAATATTTGAGCATTCCGTAAAGTTTTGCTCTCTCAATTGCAATTTCAATTGACTCGTTTTGAACTTGTGTTTGCATCCTATTTTCGGTTATTTTAGATGATCAGAGGCGACGTGGCCGAGTGGTTAGGCAGAGGTCTGCAAAACCTTGTACAGCGGTTCAAATCCGCTCGTCGCCTCCAGTTCCTATTTTTTCCCTGCCTGGGTGGCGGAACTGGTAGACGCAAGGGACTTAAAATCCCTCGGTGGTAACACCGTGCCGGTTCGAGTCCGGCCCTAGGCACCATTCATATACTGCTTGAAGCTTAAAAACTGTTTGCTCTTTAGTTGACGGTTGTTAAGCCTTCAAATATATGACCCAAGCTTACAATTTGATTGTCTTCTAAAAAGTCTGAAATCCATCCCCTCTAGATGATTATTCACTTCAATCTAAATTTTTCAATTATGGAACTTTTAATCAATTTCGGCTCTTATAAAGTATTAAAATAACTGGATTATTATACTAGACCAAGTGGCAGGCGGCGAAATGATCTTCGCTCAATTCACGCCATTGGGGAACTTCTTTACGGCAGCGGTCTTCAGCC